>CEUO01009413.1_pt1 | contig 60514 bp, 54 predicted proteins | sample 531391 | NCBI WGS metagenome assembly CEUO01 (sample SAMEA2622799, study PRJEB7988) | marine metagenome | isolation source: saline water (ENVO:00002010), including
AGCTGTCTTTAAATACATTGTTAAGGTATTTGATAATGCTCAAGGTAGAAAGCTGACATCGCTTGAGTGTCACGATATCTGTTGTGTAATTGCTAAGTCTATTATCGTAGGTGGTGTTCGACGATCCGCTATGATCTCCTTGTCTGACCTTTCAGATAGAGAGATGGGCAAGTGCAAGAGTGGTGCATGGTGGGAAGGCTCAGGACATAGATCCTTAGCTAATAACTCGGCTGTATATAATGGCCGTCCTTCTCTTACTGAATTCATGACTGAGTGGAGAGATCTCTATGATTCACACTCAGGAGAGCGTGGTATCTTTAATCGTGCTGGAGCGCAAGAACAGTGCGAATGGTTAGGCCGTAGTTCAGAATATGCGTATGGTGTAAACCCATGTGCTGAGATTCTCCTGCGTCCTAAGCAGTTCTGTAACTTAACGGAGATTATAATTAGACCCGATGATAAGATATCTGACATCAAGAGGAAGATCGAGGCTGCTACTATTCTCGGTACTATTCAATCTTCTTTTACTTACTTTCCTTATCTTTCAAATGATTGGAAGGAAAATGTAGAGCAGGAAAGATTGCTCGGAGTATCCTTTACAGGCATCTATGATAACCCTATTATGTGGGGTAAAGATGGACTCAATAAATTAGCAGGTCGTCTTAACCGATGGCGTGAGTTTGCTAGACGGGTTAACACTAAGTGGGCTGAGAAGCTCGGTATCAATGCTTCGGCTGCCATTACTTGTGTAAAGCCTAGCGGTACGGTGTCTTGTCTTAGTGATACCTCTTCTGGAATTCACCCAAGATATTCTAAGTACTACATTAGACGAGTACGAATTGACAAGAAAGATCCTCTGTTCTTCTTTTTGAAGGATCAGGGAGTTCCCGTAGAAGATTGTGTACTTAATCCTACTAGTACTGCCGTATTCTCATTCCCAATGCAGGCTCCCAAGTTTGGAAGGGTTGCCGATGATGTGTCAGCATTGGATCACTTGGAATTGTGGCGAGTATATAAGAGTCATTGGTGTGATCACAATCCATCTATTACAGTAAACTACACTGATAATGAGTTTATGTCTGTAGGTGCATGGGTCTGGGAAAACTTCGATGATATTCAAGGAATCTCTTTCCTACCACAGGTAGATCATGTTTATGAACAGGCTCCGTTTGAGACTATAGACGAAGTTCGTTATAAAATGATGGCCGACCGAATGCCTCTGGTTGATTTTACTAAGCTGTCGGAATACGAAGAAGAAGATACTACTAAAGGAACCCAGACTCTTGCTTGTTCTGGTGGATCTTGTGAAGTAGTAGATTTAGTGGAGAGTTGATATGTTAGATCCTTATAAACAATTACAAATTAATGGAAAACTTAATACATTACAAGTTGTCCAAATGTTACGGGATATGGATAAAAGAATTAAAACCTTAGAGGATAGAGACAATGAAAAAGAAACAAAAGTTTCCAGTAATAGACGAGCTACTCGTAAGGATGCTGGAGAATCTCTATCCTCCGCTTGAATATAATCCAGACGAAACCCAAGAGTCTTGGGCATTTCGTGGTGGACAAAGAGACGTAGTATCAAAACTTAGATTTATCTATGAACAACAGAAGAAAGGGGAATACTATGGCTGATCCTATGTACGAACAACTTAAGGCAAAGCAAGCTGCGGCAGCGGCTGAACCCGATATGGGTATGATGCCCCCTCCAGAAACCGATGCGGCTATGGATATGGGTATGATGGAAGGCGAGATGCCTATGCCAACTGAAGAAGAGATTACTATGATGGCTGATGAGGGACGGGGAGGTGACGTAACTATGGGTCATCTTACGCCGGGAGAATTAGTAATACCTTTAGAAATGGTAGAAGATCCAGAAATTATGAGTATCTTAGAAGACGCTTTTAATGCTTATGAGATGGATATTGAAAGGTACACTGTAGGAAGCGAAGCCAATAGTATTAATCCTGATACTGGATATCCTGAATTTTATGATCAATTCTTTGCAGCACAAATGCAGCTTCAATCACAGCAGTTCCAAATGCAGGAACGAATGGCAAACAGAGATTTACAGTGGCAGTTACAAGCTCATGCAGATGAAAGATCAAGAAAACAGTTAGAAGCTTATGAAGCTGAAGCAGAGAAAAATAGATTAGCAGCTATACAGAGATCTCAAGAAGCGGCAAATAGACAGGCGCAACAGCAAGCATTTGCCGATGCACAAAGAATTAAGAAGAGAAACGAAGCCCGTGCTGCTGCAAAAATGAGACGACACCATGAATTAACACAGTCAGCAAAACAAGATCGTAAAAGAGAAATGGCTAATAGAGGTAAAACTTTTGCCGCAATGGCTAGTGCAGAGTCTTTATCTCAAGCAAAACCAAGAAAGCCGGGCAGAGGTAAAGCTGTTTCCCGCGTTTCGAGAAGAACCGCCCCTGTAAGGGCTTATACAACTCCGGGTAGTGGAGCAGGTAAATATACCGCTGCGGGTAAACGTCCGGTCTAGTAGAAAGGAGACTGATTATGGGAGGTAGTGGAGACATGCCAGCCATTAACATACCGCAACCTATCGAGCAGACAGCAGCTTATGATTCTTTTATGGATCAAGCAAGACTCGAAGAAGAAGCGGCCTATGATGCAGCAATGGATCAGGTTTTAGAGCAAGAACAGCAAATGATAGACATGGCAGATGAAGCTATGGAACAAGAAATACTTGAACAGGAGATGGAAGAAGAAGCAATTGCTGAAGATGAAGAACAGGCTCAAGAAGAGGCAGAAGTTATACAAGATCCTACTGCTCCCGGTCAAGATATTGATGATTTCTTATACGGCTTCTATGGTTTAATAGATGATGATGAGTATTATGATGATGATTATGATGAAGATGAAGACGATTATTATTGATTAATTAGGAGATAATCATGGCTGAAGAAACTAATTTAGAACGCTGGCGACTATTAGATGGTCAGCGAACAATGGGACTAGAGCGTGCTAGAAAATGCGCAGCACTCACAATTCCTTCGTTGCTTCCGCCTGAAGGATTAACCGAAGAAGATCAACTCCCCCAACCGTATTCGTCGGTTCCTGCCCGTGGTGTAACTAACATGGCTAGTAAAATTCTTTCCGCTATGTTACCATTAAACGATGCTCCTTTTTTTAAGTTTGAGTTATCCACGGGTATGGAACCCTCCCAAGAAATAGAGAATTTTCTTGAAACTCTTTCATATCAGACATATAATAAACTCTCCAGTAAAAATCTTAGAGAAACTATTTACTTAGCTTTACAACACTTATTGGTTACAGGCGACGTTTTAGTTGTACAAGAAGATGACTTTAATTTCAGAGTTATTAGGAAAGATCACTTTGTTTTACGAAGAGATGTAGACGGTAACGTACAAGAGATTATATACCTAGAGTTTATAGCAAAGGATAATGATGATACTATAATGAATGGATATTATCATAGCGGTCAACACAGTAAAAAAGGTTATGATACTTTATACGTTAGATTAACTTTAAATGAGGACGGAAGTTGGGACCAAACTTCTGAGGATGAAGAAGGAACTAATATAACTTCTGGTTCTTTTAAGGTCTCTCCTGTTATACCTTTAAGATGGGCTATGGTTGCTGGTGAAAACTATGGTCGTTCACATTGTGAAGACATCATAGGTGATATTCAAACCTTAGAATCTTTTACCGAAGCTTTAATTGAAGGTACTGCGGCGGGGTCTGCCTTCTGGATTGGGATTGATCCAGCAGGTTTAACAGAGCTAGATGATATTGCTAGAACTTCTAATGGAGGTTTTGTTTCTGCAAGACAACAAGATGTATTTACACTAACGCCTTCAGGTACAATGAATCCTCAAATACAGTCTACTCAAATGGGTGTTGAAAATATGAGACGGGAAGTTGGAAACGCTTTCTTACTTGCAGGTTCAGCAATACCAAGCGGAGACAGAGTTACAGCAACGGCTGTTAGAATGATCGGTTCAGAATTAGAAACTGTTTTAGGCGGAGCGTTTTCAGCTATATCGAGAGATTTAATGGAGCCTATTGTTAGACGTACCGTTTTCTTAATGTTAGAAAATCAAGAGATTGATCCGCGATTAGGCGAACAATTTTCTGAAGATGGTTTATTAACAGTGGAGATTGTGACTGGATTACAAGCCCTAAGTAGAGATACAGATTTAAACAAGCTTTTACAGATGGGAGAGATGGTAAAGAACTTACCTCCACAAGCATTAGAGTTATTTAAGTGGGAAGAATATGCTAAATCTTTAGTAACTTCTATAGGTTTTGATTCAAATAATTGGATTAAAAACCCAGAAGAAGTACAACAAGAAAAAATGGAAATGATGAAAGAACAGCAGCAAATTCAAACTCAAGCTGGAATTCAGCAGCAATTAGCACAACAAGGTGCTGGGGCTGTAGGACAACTAGCCGCACAAGATCTACAAGAAACAGGTGGTCAAGGTATTCAACAGATACTACAGCAAAACCCTGAACTTGCAGAACAAGTGTCTCAGATTTCAGGAGGAGCTATTTAATGGCAACAGTAACATCAACTATAAATACTACAACAACAGCAGGAATGCCTTCAGGTTATGCTAAGTATTCCTCAAGTGCTGGAACATCCGCTCTTTCGTCTGCTGATGATAATATTGCTACTAGTACTATCAGTCATACCTTAGCTAATAAGAAATTGGTAGTAGCTATTGAAATAGTAGTTAGGTTTAATGCAGACTCGGATCTAAAAATACAAGTGTCCCCTGATGGTACAAATTGGGTAAATGCCCAGACTATTACAGCAGGTATTGGTCTTACGGCTGGAGCCACTAAAGTTTTTGTTGCCGATGTTTCTGACATTTATGCTCCTTATTGGAGATTTATTATTAACGAGAGTGCTGCGTCGATTTCAGCAGGCTCATACACAGGCGGTTCTGTTAAAACTGCCTATGCTTTAAGTACATCATAGGAGATTATAGATGGCAACTTTTACATTAGAATCTGAGTGGGGAACCTCGACAGTCAATACTTATACTAAGTATGAGACTTCAACTTCTCCCGCCATTTCAACTTTATCTGGTGGTGGAACCAGTGATATTCTTGCTTCTCCTGCAATCAGTACTACTGCGTTTAATGGTAAGAAAATCATGGTAGGTATTGATGTAAAGAGTGGTTTTTCGGATGTAGCTTCTACGTTGACAATCGAGCTTTCACATGATGGTGTTAACTTTACCGATACCTTTGCTACTTTATCGTCAGATATTACTCCTAATGTTACTGGACTAAAGATGGCATTAGCAGACTTTACTAGTACCGATGTACCTTATTTTAGAGTTGTAGCAAATGCAAGCGGATTAACTTGGGGTAACAGCGGGACGCTTACGTTCTTCTACTTATTACCACCAGCTTGATAGGAGGATTCTATGGGTACATATACTCCTAGTTCAACTAGTACAACAGGACCAAGAAAACCTTGGCCTATAGATAAACCTCTGTGTCGTTTAGAAATTGCACAAACAATTCCTGAACCTATAAAGTACGAAGAAGATAACACAATATATGCTATTCCAGCTACACAATCTTTAGCTACTACAGATATAGGCACTGGTTGGATTGAGTCTGGTAGAAGTTATTTACTTTTCGTTACAGTTAGATATCAACTAGCAGATTTAAATGACGATTTACAAATAACTGTCTTAGAAAGAAGCACAGGATCAAACGTAGTTTTAGATGGCTCATTAATGAAACATGTTGATAGAAAGTCTCCGCCAGATGCAGATCATTTTATGACATATAATTTTGTTACTAAGTTTACTGCTAGTAGTACAAGTACAAACGGTCCAATAGTATTTTTAGAACATTTAGCCGGAAATACACAAGCAACGCAAGAATATGCACAAATGATACTCTTTGATTTGACGAATTTAAATGAGGGTAATGATTATTTCTTTGAGGAAAATACTACAAACTCGACAAACTCTACTAGCGCAGTAGAAAGAGAATCCGCTACATTAAACTTAACTAAGGATAATAAAGGTGCTTGGCTTCTTGGTACTGCACTTCAATATAAGTGTAACAATGCTGATAATTTTAATGCCATTACAATCATTTCTGATGCTGAGTCAAATGTTTTAGGTGGAGAAACAGTTTTCCTTGACGCTACTAAAAACAACGAAGAGAACGTCTTAAATTTTTTAACTGTAATAAACAACGATCTTAGTGATACTGCTTGGAATGTTAAAGTATATTCAAATGATGAATCGGCTCCGGCTGCTAGAAGCGGAAACAGTTATAACACTACACAGCATAGTAAAGTTTGGGGTATTCGGTTAGATAGGTTTGTAAGCACAACCTTTACCTCAAATGTAAGTGTAAATACAAGTACTGCTAACGATACTAAAGTAGTTGCTGCTGAGTTAACTTCAGTTCCTGTTAAATATTCTTCCCCTAAATTTTTAGTGTTTCAAGGCGGAGTAGGAAACTTACCTGACAGCGGTGCTTATAGAAGGAAACAAAGATTCTTTACTGATGTTCAGTGGAAAGTTAGTGGCGGAACCTATGCTAGATTTGGTGATGATGATCAGCAAAATACTAGTACCTTACGATGGAAAGGTGACAGTCCCTCTGTTTCTCCAGACTACGATAATAATTTAAGTTGGTTTTCCACAGTACCTCCCGCATCTTTAAGTAGTATAACTAAAGGAACTACTCTTAGTTTTAAATTAGATGTTTGGAAAACAGATATAGACGAAGACGCAGAAGGGGCAGTTGAGTTAACTGATGTATTTTTAGCTGTTGTAGAGCTTCCTCCAAACTTAGGTAAAGCCTCAGAAAGCGATGCTAATTATAGTCTAAAGGCTAATCATAGTACACATATTATTGGGCCAACTACATTACAAAACTGTTTAGATGTTAGAAATAAAATGTTAGAATCTAGGGGATTTGCTACCCCCAAAAGATGGGACACGGTTTGGACAAAGGAAGATATTACTTTAAGATAGGGGGTTCTTATTGATTGAAATGCTTCGTCTCATTGTGATGACGTTCATGGATACTAATCCACAATTAATGTATAAAATTACTCATGAAAAGGAGAAAGTTAAAATGCCACATGGAAAAGGAACATATGGAAGTAAACGAGGAAGACCACCAAAGAAAAAGGTAGTAGGTAATGGTAAAAAGAAAAAGCCTATGGCTAAGCGTACTAAGTAGTTTTTTTCTTATAGGATGTTCACCTTTTGTAAAGCCTAGTATATCGACAGTTGTACCACAAAATGTGTCGGCTACTGCTGCTTCTACTATCGAACAAATTCAAGGATTTAACAATCTATCAATCTTAAGTGTTATTGGTGGGTTTTGTTTGTTAGCGGGTATGGTTTTACTCGTATTAACAAGGGGATCTATGGGTTGGCGTGGGGTCATCGGAGGAGTTTCCATGATCATAGTCAACTATTTAATAGCGTTATATGCCGCATGGATATTTATTCCTGTGGTTGTCATCACGGGGGCTATCAGTTTAGCTTGGGGATGGCGTATCATTGTCCGAATAATTAATGATGATGATATTAAAATTAAGGAGATAGTTAATGTTTAGTTCAGTTCTTGCACACGTTTTTTATTGTATTGTAGTTTTTGTAGCTGGTGCATTAATGGGCCAGCCTATGTATAAGTGGGTTTCAAAGAAGCTTCCTTGGTCAAAGGATTAGATATAAAGAAGGGGGGTCTTAAAAATGATAGATGTGTTTCCGTTAATAGAAATTATTGTAGGCACAGGCATTATTACAATGCTGTGGCAAATGAATCAACAGTTGGGCAGTTTAGCTGCGGAGATGCGAAGATTCTCCGACATGATATCTGACCACGAACATAGAATTAGAAAGATAGAGGGAAAGTAGTATGACCGATACCAATCCAGAATTTGATTATCAGCAGCCACAAGTTAACGAGGCAGCAGAAAAGATTCAGGAAATGCAACAGGGGATGACAGCATCTCCTAGTGATATTAATGCAATTGCAGAGCAAGAAGCCTTTAAGACTTACGTTAACCAAAATAACGTAGAGATTCCAGAAAACTTTCAAGACGCAGAAAGCTGGTTTAATGGTTTGAAGGAAGCTCAAAAAAACTATACCCAAGGTCAGCAGGAAATAGCTGAACTTAGAAAACAAATGGCAGAACAGAATGCTAAGCCAACACCACAGCCAGAACCTGAAGTTCAGCCTGAAGTTTCTCCTGTAGATACGCCAGATGCTGAGCTTAGGATTCCAGAAGCAGAAGCTCCTCCAGAAGAGGAACCAGCACCTTTATTCCAATCAATTGAAAAGTCTGATTGGGATCAATGGGCTTATGAGATTGCCACGACAGGTGAAATCATGGAACAAACCATGCAGGAAATTCAGACCAAGACTGGTCTTAGTCCTGAAATGATTAAGGATTTCGTTGCTGGGCAAAAAGCCAAGATGAGAGAATCTTACGGTAACTCTGCCAAGATCGTTGGTGGTAAGGAAAACTTACAGAATATGCTCCAGTGGGCTTCACAGAATCTAAGTGAACAGGAAAGATTTGCAATTAATCATGGCTTTTCTAATAAGGCTATGAGAGAAACAACTCTTCGTGGTTTACAAGCTAGATATATGGAAGCTACTGGTAATTCCCCAAAGGCTCAAGAGCCTGCCAAGGTACAGAATAAAGTTAATGTTGCCTCAACACAGCAAGCATTAACAGGCTATAAGACCATGCGTGAATTTAGACAGGACCGAAGTAATCCTAGGTTTAATATAGAACCGGACTTTAGAGCGGCTGTCGAAGAGCGTATGATGAAAACAGATTTTAATTATATTCCAGAGTGAGGGACAACTTTGGAATGTTAGATTAAACTTAAGTTAAGATTAATCCCCCTATAAGGCAATGGATAACTTAGAATTAGTTTAATTACCATACAGAGGACTCCGTAAGGAATAATCCAACGTGTGTCATCGTTATTTTTTTGTCCCTTCGTTGACTTTAATTTTAAGGAGATATTACTATGACAGCAGTAGGCCCATTAGGCAATACAGCAATGGTATATCGTGAAACCGTTGCCGCAGCAACGGCTGGTGGAGACGCAACTAAGAATAAGTTGTGGCTTCCTATTTGGTCAGGCGAAGTGATTCACGCTTACGATGAATACAATTCGTTTGAACCTCTCGTAAATTCTAAGACCATCTCAAGTGGTCGTGAAATGACGTTCCCAATGACCGGAACCGTAGATCTTAAAGCGTCTTGGGACGCAGGCGAAGAGCTTACAGGTAGTACTAACAACGCTGCTTCAAAAGCTTTTAGCGTATTCCTTGATGATAGACCTATGGCCGCTCACTTTGAGATTGATAACATCGACTTGATGCTTACTCAATGGGAGTTCCGGGCTGAGTTGGCTCGTCAGGCTGGCCTGACTCTTGCCAATACTCGGGATAAGCAGATCTATGCTTATCTTTGTCGTGCATCAGCAGATGCTCAAATTGCTGATGATCCAAGAGGTGTAACATTCCACAGTGGATTTGCTTCTTCAGGCCTTACCCACTTAGGTAATGCGGCTAGTGCAGCTTCATTGAGAACTACAGCAGCTCTTTCATTCTTGCAGAATCTTGAAGATTTCGTAGTTCACTTACAGGAGCAAAGCATCCCAACTGAGGGTGTTTATGCTTGCGTTACTCCTCAAGCATTCCAAGACATTCGTGCATTAGGTGTTGCCCGTGATAAGGCAGACGTTATTAATGCTCAGCCTATGTTTGGTGGAGTTGCTCAGGCCGGTGGATTGGGTGCGCCATTCACTCGTGGCATGAATAACATGCAGGATTCTCTTGAGTATATGGGTGTTACAATTATTAAATCTAACCATATGTCAACCGATGATAAAAGCGGTGGTACTAATCCTATTGGCGGTGGTAGATATAATCTGGACTTTGCGGCTGGTGAAATTAAGTCCATTGTTTGGCAGTCCAACGCTGTTGCGGCTATCAAACTTCAGGGTCTTAAGGTTGATACAGTAGATGATATTCGTCGAAATACTGTATTTACTGTTGCATCCATGATGGCAGGTACTGGCGTTCTTAAGCCAGAATGTGCTGCATTCATGACGGCAAATGCAGATCACGATACAAGAGCAGAAATGAAGACTGCCCTTGATTATGGTGGATCGTACAACGAGTACGTAGCGACCTGATAAAATTTTTATCTTTTCGCACATACGGTGGGCCTCCCTTTCGGGGGAGGTTCGCCTTTTATTTTAACTAAGGAGGATTCTAATGGGATATATTACAAGGCTTGATGCTATTAATGAAATGCTATTGGCAGCAGGTGAAACACTGGTGTCTGATCTTGATGAATCCTCCGGTGTAGATACGAGTATTGCAGAGTTTATTTTAGATAAGGTTTCAGAAGAATATCAGTTCCGAGGATTAGCTCATAATACTTATATTAAGAAGACTAAGCCTGATTCTAATTTAAAAATTATGTTACCTAACGACGCTATTAATGTTATCTTATTAAGTAATCATACTAGTGATAATACTACAGACGGATATGATGGTTACAATATTGAAGCTGGGATTAGAGGAGAACCTAACGGATATCTTTATAACATAACTGAACAAACAGATAAGTGGGATGCTAATACAGAGTATACTTTAGAGTTTATTCAAAGTATACGATGGGAAGATATGGATTCTGCTAGTCAAAAAGCTGTTGTAACAAGTGCCGCCCGTTGGTATCAGATGATTACGCAAGGAGACGATGCCGCAGATGCTTACTTAGCTCAGAAAGAAGCTATTGGTTTATCTAAAGGTAGAGCTTCAGATGCAGTAACTAAATCTCGTAGTATTTTTGATGGAGATTTAGGACGAAGGGCAATAAGAAGAGAACATAATTTATTTACTAATGATCCTGCTAGATTTAGATTCTGGCGAGCAAAGATTTAGGAGTGATCAATGGCTAAAAGACGACCAGTTAAAACTACTAATAGACGAATACCTATTTTAACATTGTCAGGCGGCGTTGGTAGACAAGCACCTAGTAAACGTCTTCCATCGGAAGCCGAAACAATTGAGAATTGTTACGTTACCTTGGAAAGATCAGTAAGTAAAAGATCTGGGTTTGAGATTTTTAGAAACAAAGAACAAGACGAATATGATTTACCTATAGAAGATCTAGAAAGTAAAGATCTTTGGTTTCATTGGTTTGATGTAGCTAGTAATGCTCGTTATTTACTTGTAATTGATTTTAACGCAACTAGTAGTAGCCAACAATTTCTCTGGATTTTTAGACTATTAAAAACTGGTTGGAGAGATATTTCTCCTCCTGTTGATACTATTAGTTTAGATGAAAGACGGTATTTAACTCATCGTAATTCTGAATATTCGACAGCAAGAGAAGCCCTAAGAGCTATTGCTATTGGTCAATCATTATTAATCTTAAACCGCTCAGTTAAAGCAGGGTTTACTAGCGAAGATAGAGGACCAGCTTGGCCTTTTGGTGTAGGGCATGGCCCAAACCAATCACTACGGGATGCTGCTTTTAGGCCCACATCTATACAAAATGATTATTATGAGTATCATAAAATTTACGATGCTAAGACAGTAACTGGAAATGGGTCGGGTTTACGAGCTAAACTAAGAAAAATTGTTGGCGAACATCAGGTTTTTTATGTTGAAGATCCGGGTCAAGGTTATAAATTAAATGATGTTGTTAGTTTTAATAACAATCTTTTTGTGTTAACGAATCCAGCTAATTATATGTTTGATTTAGATGGCGGACAAATAGATGATATTGATTTAAAGGGGCGTTCTATAGCCTATTATACAACAATAGAACAAGATCCTCAAGGATTGGCACGAACATGGACAGCAAATACTACATATTTAGCAGGTGATTTTGTAAAAGATGACCTAAAAATATTTGAAGTTCTCAGAAACTTACCCGAAGGAACTACTACGTTACCAACCGTAGATAATATCGGAGGTGGTAATGATGACTATAAATATGTTAGAGATGCTAAATTAATTCAGGTTGAAGATTGGTCTTATCCAATTTCAGATGAAGCATATAAAGGACAAGCATTAGATGACTTTAGTAAAATAAAGTTCCCTCCTTCTCCTTTAGATATGTCAGCTAATAATGGTTCTATGGATGATCTTTGGAGTGATGGCAAAGGAGTAAATAGAACAGCAGAAACCTTAAGAGCATTATATCCTGACATAGGACATCGAACATCAGACGGAGATGCCACCGGAAGGGGTAAAGTATATTTTGCTGCTGGTTCTTATTTAACTTCTACTTCAGGATATTATAGAATCATATCAAAAAATACAGAAGAAGGCGGAGCCGGTAGACCTTTTACCCAAAAACTAAGAAGTGCTGATGGTCATTGCATGTTTGATGCTAAACGAATGCCTGTTAAACTAACATTAATTAGCTCTAATAATTTTAAATTCGAAGCAGTTGAATGGGATCCAAGAACTAGTGGTAATAGAAAAACAAATCCCGGCCCAGATATTTTTACTAAAGATGATGGAACACTTAGACAAATCGAAATCAATTCAATGGCTTTTTATCGTGGTCGTTTATTTTTTAGTGCTGCGGATACTTTATTTACGTCTCAAATTGGTGATTACGATAATTTCTTCTTTGATGATATAGCTAAAATTGTAGACAGTGATCCTATTGATCTTCAAGCTTCTTCAAATAAATACGCCAGAATCAACGCAATGATTCCTTTCTCAGATTATTTATTTATTAATACAGACAGTGATACTCAGTTTGAATTACTTGGATCAGAAAACACAGTTACGCCATTTACTGCGGAATTAGCCCCAACAGCTTTTTATGCTACGGCTGCTCTTGTTGATCCAATTTTAATGGGATCTCAAATTTATTTCTTTGCTAAACAAAAAATGTATATTTATTACTCATCTCAAGCAGCTAGTATATCCGCTGCTGCCGAGGTTAGTTCTCATTGTCCTGAGTATTTACCAGAAAATTTTGGTACTGTTGCCACCGCAGGTGCAAGAGATTCTATTTTCTTTGTAAACGAAGATAAGAAAAACGAAATATTTATATATACAAATAGATATCAAGGCGATAGAGCGGTTCAAAATGCTTTTCATAAATGGACACTCAGTTCCACAGATAAAGTACTTTCGATGCAGCATTTTGATGATAGATTATATGCTGTAATTCGAAAGCCTAGAGGCGATGGTACAGATATTTTGTATTTAGAAAGAATTGCACTAACAGACGAAGAGTTTGAAAAACCTAGAATAGACCATAGATATAAACACTTAGTTGATTCTACGTCCAATGCAACCTATTTATCAGAAACAGACCAAACAAGATTTGTAGTTCCTTTTTTAAATCCCAATATTAATGAAGTTATTCTTGATGATGGTTGGGATGAATTTCAATATTTAAGAATTACACCAGATTCTGTAGTTATGCAGCCAGAAACTAAACAAACTTGGGTAACTGTTCAAGGTAATTATGCAACTGATAATACAAGTATTTATTTTGGTGAAACCTTTACTATGAATATTGAACTATCCCAACAATTTGTTAGGGACGATGAAAATAACATAATTAATGGTGTCCTTAATTTAAAATCAATGTCTGTACGTCATTCTAATACAGGTAATTATAGAATTGAAGTACAAAGACGAGGACGTTCGCCTATGGTGACAACATTTGATGTTAATCAATTAAATAAATTTGAACAAACTTTTGGTTCATTACAGTTATTTGAAACTGAAGGAGAAATGACAGCTAAACTTATGGGCTTTGCTTCTGAACTTCAAGTTTTCATTAAGAGTGATTATCCCACTCCAGTAAATATATCAAACATGGAAATAAAAGCCATGTTTAGACCTACATATAGTTCAGTCTTAGATTAAGGAGAGAAGACATGACTTACGTTAACACGAATGATTCTTATGGATCATTTGTAAAATATTCAGGAAGTGCGAGTACCTATACATACTCGTACAATACCCTTTCTTTAAACTCAGCAGTATCCGATCAGGATCAACTGATTGTTATTCGTAAGTTTACTCCTTCTTCAACCTTTGAAGCTGCCGCTGCTCCAGATGGTTTGGGTGGTACAAAGATTGCTGCTTCAGAACAATGGGAAGCATGGACACTGCCTAATACTTCTACTTCTGGTAGTTCTATGTATACTATTGATTCGGTTAATAAAACAATAACAATGTCTTCAACTGCAAGTGACTATGCGTGGGATAGAGACGGCACTACAGTTAACTTACCCGCCTTTGATCCTTCGACTGATACTATAATTATTGCTAGAAAAACTTATGGCGTTGCTCCTTTCGTCACATGGTCTTCTGGATCTAAGCTTACCTCATCTCAGCTTAATCACCAGACAACTCAGCTTATATATCTAACTCAAGAATTATTAGATAAAGTTTATTACGCTAGTGACTTAGATCCTTACTACGGAACACCTAGTGGTTATGCTACTCTTGATACTAGCGGTATTATGGCTCAAGGTGAAACCAACACTATTACTGCTGGTGATGGTTTATCTGGCGGTGGAACTGTGGGATCTAATCCTACACTTGCGGTAGACTTAGCTGCCGTTGGCGGCCTTGAGTTTGATTCTAACCAGCTTAGAGTTAAAACCAATACAACTGTACAGCGAGGAGCTTCCGGTCTAGACGTAGTTACTAAGACTAACGGAGGTTTACTTTCAGATTCTGACGGAGTTTATGTAGACCTTGAAGACAGTGTAACTTCTACGTCTACAGCCAAAGCCCTTACAGCCAACCAAGGTAAAATTCTTAAGGCATTAATAGACGCTCAAGGTACTGGCATTGCTTACCTTGGTAGCGTAGTACCGGGCGTAAAAGCCACCGCAACCTTTACTCTTACAGATAAACCTAACGAAACCACTACTATAACCCTTGTAGACTCTGATGGTACTACTTTAGTATTTGAGGTTGATAACGACAATGACGGGGCTGCCGGATCTAATATTGCTATGGACCCAGCCACTAATGACGCAGCAGGAATGGCAGCAGAGTTAATTGCTGAAATTAACGGTGAAGCTACATTGGATATTGTTGCTAGTTCTGGTGGCGGAGCTACGGGAGAAGTTCTGTTAACACAAGGTACTGCGGGTGCGGATGGTAATACTACTATTTCCTTTAGTAATTATAGTAACTGGAATGCCAATACCACTGGTACGCTCCCGACAGCCTTTACCGGAGGCATTACTCAAAGTTCATTCCCAACTACACCCGGAGGTAGAGCCTTTGCTGCTGGAGATACTGTAGATACTATCACAAGGTCTGGCTTTGTTACTCCTACCGGAAGCAGTACAGCAATTGAAGTAGCTTTAGGTGAAGACCTTAGATATAACGCAAGTTCAGAATGGTACAACGCAGGAGCTACGGCTACCTTAGATGATAGCTCGTACTTTAAGACTGACGGTTCTCGTACGGCGACTGGTGAGTTTAACTTAGGCAGTAACAAGATTACGGCTCTCGCTACGCCTACGGGCAATACTGATGCTGCAACTAAAGCTTATGTTGATACTGGCTGGTTTACCGGAACACCGGCAGCCAATCATATCCTCAAGTACAGCGGCAGTGCATGGGAAAGCGGAACCATTGGCATGGAGCATCTTGGTAATGAGAATATTTCGGCTACCCCAGCAATAGGAGATGTCATTGCTTGGGACGATATTAATAGTAAGTGGACAAACTCCAGTATTGTTTCGACACCTCAAATTTGGTACACCGGAGGTGCTGGAGATAATGCGATTACTGGAAATGCTGACGGATCTAACCTAACATTTGTTGTTGGCGTAACTCCTAACTCTACAATTAATACGGCATGGCTAATTACTGTAGATGGTATTATTCAGCCTGCTAATAAGTATTCAATCTCAGGAACAACCGTTACATTCTCTGCGGGCAACGCACCGCCAGATGAAGCAGAGCTTTATTTTGTTTGTTTTGGTGCATCAATTCAAACAACAATAGACTCGTCTGTTGGAGACTTATCGGCAACTACAGTTACTACTACAGGTAATATTACTGTAGGCGGTTCTGTAACTGCGGCTAGTACCTTAAATGTCTCTAGTGATTTATCGGTAAATACAGATAAGTTTACTGTACAAGCTTCTACGGGTAATACAACCATTAGTGGTAATACAGTTATTTCTGGAGATTTAGAAGTAGCAGGAGAAAGTAATAGATCAGGTGGTAAAGGTAGAAGACGCAGTATTTGTAATGTTTATGGTATGGATATTCTTCACCATCAAAGCAATGCTGTTGAGCTAATAAACGAAGGTTATTTAAATATTGATAACTGGAAATCAGGAGGTTTTCGTTGGAAAATACCTCTAGCAGATGTAGTAGCGGGAGATGAAATTCTTTTTGATGGACAAGTTGCAGGTGTCACTTTAGTTGATTCAAGTACTAGCAATAGTGAGCATATAAAATACTATGCTACAATAATTAAAAACGATCCTTTTTCTGGGATAAGAGGAAATACTTTAGATAGCGGCGTAAATATTGCTACTTTAGATTCTAAAGCTAGAATACCTACAGATTTTACTGAAGGATATGGTGATATGGTTACTTACGACTATTGTTTTGAAGCTACTCAAAATCAACCCGCAAGATTCTTTTCTATGACTGGTTCTATTAAGTCTATATATACAGTTACTCAATCTGATATAGATACAAACGGTAATACTGAATATCCTGGGTTTTTAACATTTGATATTGCTTATAAAGCTGAAGATGCTAGTACATACTACTTTTACCTTTATAAATATGTGGGTCAAAACATAGGCTACGCTTATTTACTCGGATGATTTTTATCTTAAGGAGATAATTTAAAATGGCACTAACGAAAACTAATTTACGTATGATGGACACTGGGTTCATCACGCCGCTCGACTTCGGGGCAGCAGGCGATGGAGCCACAGACGATGGCCCAGAATTACAACTTGCATTAAACGCATCAGACTATAGTGTCATTGATCTTGCAGGTAAAACTTATGCTACTAATCAGCAGCTAACATTAACCCGAAGTAATGTTACAATTAGAAACGGTACTATTAAGTACACCGGAACCAATAAAAGTAAGTTTAGTATTCTTAAGATTTACGGAACTGATACTACAGCTACGGCCCTAACTGTAGCATCTCCTGTAAATATTGGCGACTATGTTGTTAGAGTTAATGACTCCTCTACTATTTCTGTAGGAGATTGGGTTAAGATTGCCAATCATACAGAGACTAGTATTGGTAGTACTTTATTATCTGCCGGTAGTAGACTATCCATGCAGATTATTCCATATGGTGCTGAAACTTTTGAAAGAAGTAAGTTTTTTAGTGACATGCAAAAAGTTATAGCTAATGATTCTTCTACAGAAGATTTAACATTACTTGATCCTATTTTAGGAAAATTAACCACCAACTCTACAGTAACTAAATTAACTAGTGTTTTAGAAAATATTAATATTATTAACGTACAATTTCAAGGAAATGCTTTGGGTACTTCTGTAGTTGCTGTAGACGGTTTTGCTAACGCTTCTGATGAAACCGTAACAGTTACTACAACTGCTGCTCACAATTTAACCACCGGGGATTATGTTTATTTTGGAAACGGAGATAGTGATGGTTCTGGGTTTGAGTTTATACAGCATGTTTTTGGGCAACGAGTAGTTGCTTCAACACCTACATCAACAACCTTTACATATACTTCTTGTGGTTCAACTTCTGTAGGAACCGATGGAGGAACAGGAGCAGAATGTTTATCAGGATTAAATCGAGCATTAGAAATTGAATATTGTAATAACGTAAACATACATAATTGTACTTTTAACGATTGTCCGGGTGGTATTTTAGAATTAAACTATGTTAATAACTGCACCGTAGATTCAAATTTATATATGGGACCAGCGTTTCCCGAAGGTGATTTAATTTTATTAGGAAATACTACCCCTTATGTAACAATATCAAACAATACTTTTCATTGTGGAAGAGGCGGAAATGGTATATATAGTCCAACAAGCTCAGGTCCACGAAAAGGAACAACCTACGAATATGTAGGAGGAAATCATTGTCATATTTTAAACAATAGATTTACAGGTATTAGAGGAACTTCTGTACACTTACAAGCCGGATTTAATCGGGCAAAAATAGATGGAAACCATATTTCTCAAAGCTATAGATTTAATAACACTAATAATGGTGCTGATCCGCATTTAGAAGCTAAATACCATATACATAATATTTATACCGCCGCTATAGATACAGAAATTACAAACAATCATATAGAAAATATTTCAAATAATGGTATTATTGTTGATAATGGAATGCAAGAAAATGCAGTTCTAACAGGTGACAATACAAACGCAAATATTTATGCAGACCCTCAACACTATATGCCATACTTTTCTGTAACAATTTTAAATAATAAACTTTTTGCTCATAGAGATTATGAAGGAGCAGGAAACCGTGCAATTAATATTTTACATGCATCCTTTACTACCGATGGATTGCCTTTTTCAGGGGGACGTATTTCTAATAACTTAATGTATGGGTTTACAAAAGGTATTAAAATTACCGGAAAAAATGACACCGATTTTAGTAATTCTTTAGTTAATGATAACATATTTATTGTGTTAGCTAAAGATACATCGGATAACGAGGCTTATGGCTTAGACTTTACGCGAGACGGAAATGGCACTATTAGGTGGGGTATTCATAATAATATATTTGATATAAAGTGGAATGGTTCCTTTACCAATACTAAACATACTATCTATTCTCACGACTTTTTAAACTGTGCTATTAATAATAATATTATGAATTGGTCGGGTACTCCCGGTTCTAAGGCCCATATTTATTTTGACGATCCAACTGATAGTTCTTCGTTTGTTCAAAACGCATCTAAGTGTTCTCTATTAGGAAATGTTTTCTCAGGTGCTGGGGGATCATCTGCTTTAAATGATATATCGGTAGGGGTTGCTGGTGCTAATCAGTCATATAGTATTGGACAATCTTTAGGTGCTACATCGGCAGACTATGGAGAAAGATATGGATTAAATGTTTGGTCATTTATTAATGCAGCGGGTTGGCCCGGACCTGATTGATCTATAACCGGGTATAATAGTATAAGGAGTAGATATATGGCAGATAAAAACCTTGTATCACGATTAAATAATATTCTCCTTCAACAACTTCTAGAAGACTTACACGATCCGAGCAAATGCTCACCGGGATTATACCAAGTTATTAGGGGAGTTGTGAACGATAATCGAGATAAACTTGATGAAATTCCTACGGAAGTTTTAGATGAGTTAACCGATATGATGGAGAATACGCCATTTAAATTTGGCACTTAGGAGTAAAAATATGGCTAAGAAGAAAGACCCAAGGCTTGCTAAAGCCGGAGTTTCTGGGTACAATAAACCCAAGCGAACCCCTAATCATAAAACTAAATCTCACGTTGTTGTGGCAAAACAAGGAGATACAATTAAAACAATCCGTTTTGGACAACAAGGTGTAAAGGGGGCTGGTAAGAATCCTAAAACCGCAAAAGAAAAAGCTAGAAAAAAGTCATACTATGCTAGACATAATGCTCAGGATTCTAAACCAGATAAATTAAGTGCAAGGTATTGGTCACATAAGGTAAAGTGGTAGTATGAAAGTACCTCAAGAAATGGTGGATGATTTTCGTAATCATCTTTGGGCTTGCTTTAAATATCTGGGACTAGGGGAACCCACAGCCGCTCAATACGCAATGGCTGATGCCCTACAGAACGGGCCTAAAGATATGCAATTACAAGCTGGACGAGGCTTTGGTAAGTCAGTAATCACAGCCTGTCTTGCATCTTGGTTTCTTTTGCGAGATCCCAATGCTACCATTCTTGTTGTATCGGCTACGGGAAATAAAGCCGCTGAGTTTATTTCTATGACTCGTAGAATTTTAGATTTAGTGCCATATTGTGTTCATCTTAGACCGGGTGATCATACAACTGATAATGCCTTTGCGTTTAATGTGGAAGCTAGAGACAAGATCGGTCAGGATAAGTCTTGCTTTGCCCGTGGTATTTCTTCACAGATAACTGGCTCCCATGCTGAGTATGTTATTGGAGATGATATTGAAATCGAGGGTAACTGTGAAACCGCAGCGTCTAGAGAAAAGCTTTTAAATAAAGTACATGAGTTTGAGCAGATTAGAAACGTAGGCGGTAGGGTTATCTTTCTTGGTACACCCCAAATTAAAGAGAGTATTTATAATACATTAAAAGATAACTATCATGTTACTAAGTTTCCCGCAGTCATGCCAGATCTTAGTATTGAAAGCGAAATAGAAGATGTTAATGAGTGGGTTTTACAATCAGGATTAGAACCCGGAGAACCAACCCAACCAGAAAGATTTCCTATGGAAATTCTTTTAGAACGTCAAGCTAAAATTGGGCCTAGGCTTTTCTCCTTACATTATAAACTCGATACAACTCTAGCAGATGCAGCTAAGTATCCTCTAAAGTTATCCGACTTAATAGTGATTGATGTTCACCCTGAGATGGCCCCAGAAAAGGTTGTGTGGGCTTCCTCTACCCCAAATAAGACAATTCCGTCTTTTGGTATGGCTGGAGACAAAATCTACGATCCTATGTGGATAGCCTCTCATTTTGTCCCATACACTCAAACCGCTATGTTTATAGATCCAAGTGGTCGAGGTAAAGACGAAACCGCTATCTGTATTGCCTCTACCTGTAATGGATTTATTTTTATTCATGAGTTATTAGGATTAGAGGGTGGATATAGTGAAGCTACCTTAAAGAAAATTGCTATGTTAGCTTTCCAATATAAAATAAAATTAATCAGGGTAGAGTCTAACTTTGGCGATGCTATGTTCTGTCAGTTACTTCGTCCAATTATTGGAGAAACCTGTGGTCAAGTAGCTATTGAAGACTTTCGTGTAACTGGCTTGAAAGAAATAAGAATGATAAACGCTTTAGAACCTGTGATGGCTCAACACCGTCTAGTGTTTAATTCTAAAGCTATTAAAGATAAAGAAACACAACATCAAATAACTAGACTAACTGCTCAACGAGGTAGTCTACGACATGATGATAGGGTAGATGCGTTGTCTGCCGCTGTAAGTTTTTGGGAAGATACGCTTGGATTAAATGTAGATCATGCCGTTGCCAAAAACAGAGAACAAGAACGACAAGCTGAAATTGATCTCTGGTTGAGTGACAAACGAATCTATGGTATGCTAGGAAATAAAATTTCTGGGGCCATGCATTTACATCCATCTAGTCCCCCACAACCTAAAGAAACTAAATGGTCTATACGCAAAGGCCGTAGCTGGAGGTAGTTATGTTTAATCAAGAAACGACTTTAGCTTCTAATAGCTTTAATCAAATGTTAAAAAGAAATCCTGAGTTAACAAAAGGATTTACTTCTATTAATACCCCAACCTTTAAACACCAATGGGAACAAGAATTTGAATTAGCTAATTCTAAAGATGTACTTGGTTCAATAGCAGGCATGACAACAGATGAATTTACTAAGTCTATGTTTTCTCCTAGTACACCTACAGTTAGTTTTGGTGCTTTTGACGATAAACGAAATGATTTATATTCTCACGAAATTATGAAAGCTTACGAAGAAGAGTTTCCAAATAGTCCTCCTCTTGGTGGTTATCATCAAGGAATATGGCACGGAGCTTCTCGTATACCTAGAGGAAAACACGAAGGAAGATATTTAAAACAAATTGGTCATCCAACATTACATTTATCTTTACTTTCGGATTTAAACTACCACGAACCTGTATCTTTAACTGAAGGTATTTCGGTAAAAAATATGGACGAAGATGATATTACGGGACGGCCTAACCCCCATGTTATTTATTACACAGAAGAAAAAGAAGGGCAAAGAGTTTTATACAGTTTTCCTAAAAATAAACGAGTAGACCCTAGATTTAAGCCAATCGAAAAAGAATATTTAGATATGTTATTACAACCCTCAAGAAATATTATAGGTTTAAACAAATATATTCAAAGTAATGAAGTGCCTATTAGAAGAGACGGTACTCCACAAATCCCCGGTAAAGAAGGAAACATTTATAAAGCATATGCTGATTCTGGTAAGGACGGTTATTTAACGATTGGGATCGGACATTTAGTAGACCCTAGGAAAAAGGGTTCAGTACCACGAACCGCTAGGATGCTAAGACAGATTAATCCATTATTAGATGTACAGGCTATTATACGAAAAGAACAAGGATTAACAAAGTCTGAAGTTTTTCAACTATTTGAAATGGATGTGCAAGAAAAAATTGATACAACCCGTAGAGTTTTTCCGCATCTACATACGTACCCTGAATATGTACAGATCGCTTTAATAGATGCTACATACTGGGGAATGTTAGGAAAAAGTCCGACAACCAGAAAACTTATTAAATTAGGTAGAATTAATGAGGCCAAAGAAGAGTGGTTAGATAATAAAACGTATAGGCGAGGAGAATCAAGATATCGTTTTATGAAATTTTATGATGCCTTAGATCAATGGGCTAAAGATAAGCAAAGATGGGGGGATTAATTTATGTTGCCATCATCAACAGCTATGTTTGCAAGTCAAGCTATAATGGGCAGTGCTATGTCAGAAACATCGTCAGCTATTAGTGCTGCAACTTCAGGAGGAGGAGCAGCAGGAGGATTAGGTAATATGTTAGGAGTAGGGCAATTTGCATTGACGGCTGGTATGGGAATACTAAGTATATTCCAAAAAAGAGCAGACGAAGCCAAGCAAAGATATATGCAACAAGTACAGTTTGCTCAAAATATGTCTAATAGAAACTGGGAAGTTTTAGATGGTTCGGTAAAAAACCTGCTGAAAAACCTAGAAATTACTAGGATGAATCAAGCTAGGTTTAGACAGAACAGAGAAATAGGCAGAGCCGCACAAGAATATAGAAGTACTGCTCGACATCAGCTTCAAAAAGATACTGGTTCAAAGCTTCGACAAATTAACCAAGGATACAAATCCAGTATGGGAAAACTTGCGGCAGCATCTACAGGATCTGGATTATCAACAAATAGCGGAACATATAAGGCATTAAAGGAACAGTTTAAAGCTAACGCAGGAGCAACACTTCAGGCTATTAAAATTAACGATCATACAGAACGTCAAAATATTCAAAAAGCTTATGAGGGAATCCTTGCTAAGAGAGACTTATTCAGTTATAATATGCCATCATATTTTGTACCTTCTCAACCACCCCAAAATGTTGGGACACCCGGAAACAATTTCTTAGATTATGCTACGGCAGGTTTAAGTGGGGCCACAGAAGGATTAAACATGGTAAATACTATCGGTGAATTAGAAATGATGGCCGGTGCAGAGCAAATGACTACTTGGTAGTGGAGGTTTTAAATGGTACTTATTCCAGACAACAATAGACGCTCACAAAAGCGATCAAGCGGTCTACAAGGTTTTGAAACAGACTTACAACAAGGTATGGAACTGTTAGAGGAACTGTCGGGAAGACAGCAAATAGCTGATCCGGTAATTAGAAACCTTGAGGGATTTGGTAGATCAGGAACAATAAGTACACAAAGACAATATTGGGATCCTAATCTTGTAGAAAAAGCTGGACAAAATGTTCCTAATGTTGCAGGAGATGTAAAAGACTTTATAAGCTCAGGATTTGAATTTGCCACAAAAGTAGGTGAGCTAATTGTTTTAAAGGAAAAAGGATTCCAGAGAAAAGATGAGCGTCTTATTGAAGAGGGAATAGCGGCTGGATATGATCAGCAACAGATATGGGCCGATCAAAGGGCTAAGGATATATTAAAGGTTAAGGATTTAGATTTAGGGCCAAACATTACTGCTCAAGAAATAGAAGACTTTTTATCAGGAGAGGCTAAAACTTGGCGTAACTATGGTACTGAGCAAAAACCAGATTGGAGATATTCTGATACAAAATTAGAAGATCATGTTTCAAAAGCATTGGCTAAAAGATTGGGATTTAACCCTTCCTCTTCTTCGTGGCCTACACACTGGAGTAAGAAAAAACAACTTGATTGGTATGATTCTCATTTTGGAAATGTTGAGGTTGCTATGGAATCCCGTAGAGGACCGGCTGCTTTAATTAAATCACGAAATAAATTTGTATTAGATGCTATTGGAAACAACCTAACTAAAGAATCTTTTAAGTCTTTATTTAATGTAACCTTAGAAAAAATGAGCCAACTTCCCCAATTAACGGAAGAAGATTGGAACGATACAGTTAAAGCTTTAGTTAATACTGCATATAGACACAATCCGTCATGGGCTAATGACGGTACATTTTTAGAAAGTATTAATGGATGGTCCGATAGAAAATTCGGCATGATGCAGAAAGCTGAAATAGAGACAGTTAAAAAATGGGTTAGAGAAATTACAGCTAGTGCAGGACCACAAGACCCTTCTATTTTAGAATCCATAGTTCAACAAACTATGGTGAATTTAAGCGGAAATCTCGAAGAAGCAAGGCGGGCAGGGATTATTCCTGAAGATGCAACAGACTTTGCTTCCTCATTTAATCCACAAACATTAGCCGAATATATTACCTTTGAAGCAACTAATTTATTAGGCGATAGTCAGTTACCTATAACAGAAGACTACACCTCGTTAGGTAAGGATGTCTCATTAACAGAACTATTTCAAGACTCAGTTAAACAAACTATTCTTCCCTTATTAAACTTTAGGTGGAAGGGAGAGCAAGATTCAACTACAAGCACAAAAATAGAAACACTAACGCCTTCATTTTTTGAATCCTTATCTAACGGACAGCTAGTTGCGGCCAATGAGTTAACTACGGAACTAGGGGCATTATCTAATTCATTACATTTACCTAAGTCTAGAGAAATTATTTTTGCTGCCTCTAATAAGCACTTAGAAGATTTCTATAAAAATATTGGTAATCGAATATTTAATAACGTCAGAAACGATGTGGCTGGTTTATTGAATGAGCAGTACATACCAGATAACAAAGACTCGTCTTTAATTGACTATGCTTTACGCGAAGAAATACCTGCAACGGCAGCGGCATTAGCTCAGTATCAAACTTCGTTAGAGCTTCATCAAGGCGGACTAATTGTAGACGAAGACCGACGAGCAACAATCTATACTAAATATTATGAAAGAGCATTAGAAGGTATAACAGAAAGTTATAAATCTCATGTTCGTCAAACCCTGCAAAGAAATATTGAGAATGGATCAAGTAACATTATTGATACAATGGTAAGACAGGGATCTCTTTCAAGTTTTAGTTCCGAGGAAATTTTACCACAAATTATGGATAAAATTAATTGGGACGATACATTTACATCCTTAATGATGATATTACCTGAAGATACTATTCCTTCTTCTTTAAACGTACCTAACCCATTATTAGAAAGCGGTGTAGATACCATATCAATACCTAGAGAAGGGGTTAAATTGGTTGTACCTTCGGCAGTTTCAAATCCAAATAGATGGGCCAGAATCAATCAGCAGTTAGATTTTTCAGGGTTAAAACCAGAATTAGTTTGGGAGTTTAAAATTAAAGGGCAGTACTTTTACAGGAACGTAGCTCACGATAGTATAGCCTATACTGCATTTAATAATTTTATGAACAGCGCACAAAAACCTATTACTCAAAGACATAATCAATCTATAGGCGCAAGCCGAACAAACCCTATTAATACACAACGAAACGAAATTAATTTAAACGAAACAGATATGGAAGAATATGCGAAAGGCATTATTAACCTAGATGTAATAACTAGGGCCGGACAAATAGATAATATTCCTACGACCCAAAGTTGGTTAGCGGCTCAATCAGAAAGACAAATTAATGTTTTAAACGATGGTACAACTGGCGACATCAAAATTAAAAACGGACATCTTCTTGCACCGATAGCATGGGCTACAAATACTGGAGTTGATAGCGATAGTTCTGCATATTTAGATTACTGGATGACTAATGTTTTTGCAAAGATTAATATACCCGATGCTGATTTAATTATTAGATCTTTATCTACCAGCGAAAATAAAGACCACCAAAAGTTTGGAAGGTTTTTAGAATTATATTTAGAATCTAATTATCAAAGAGCTACAAACGATTTAGGCCGTCCTTACCGTATTCAAAACCCTAGTCAACAAGATCCAAAAGAAAAAATTAATCCATTGTGGGGTCAAGCTTCTACAGAAGTTGATAATAGATTAACGGATACAGAATATGAAGCAAGATTAAAACGATTATTTCTAAACGACAAAAAAGCACCGACTACGGTTGAGGGTCAATTAGAACTAGCAAAAGCTAATGCAGCAGACGTAACCGCTAGATATTTATTATCTCCTAATGCTGAAGGAGAGGGGTTAATGATTAATCTAGATTTACTTAGAGAACAGACAGAAATTGACACAGATGCACTTTTAGGCGAAGATTCATTTGATATCTTAGCTAATATGCTAACTCCTGAAGATCTTCGAATTGTAATAGAACAAGCTATTAATCCAGCCGTAAGAGATAATATTGGACAGCAACTAGCCGATCCTGACATTTTAGAAGCAGCGGGAATTAGTGTAGAGTTTGACGCAAGCACTGTACAAGGAGCGTTAAAAGCTTTTTCTAACAACTATAGGTTCGAAATAGTAGGCCCAAAAAACTTACAATTAGTTCGAAGATTGCCGGGAATAGGAGGACAAACTCAGTTTTCTTATAACGAAAGAAGTATGCATCAAATGAATCAAACAAGTGTTCAATCTCCTATTACATTAGCAGATCCAGAATCATTTCCAGACCCTAATGTTCCCCAACCGTCTTATTTAGCTCGCTATATAAACATAGTTAATGAACGAAAAGATCAAAGAGAAATAGATAGACAAACTTATGAAGAAGAAGGAAGGGTTGTTGTTAGGAGCTATACTAATAATAGCCAAAGAACCGTTACCAACCCCGATATTCTTAGAGCAGACAAAGAATTATATGATTCGATTATTGCAAGAGGAGAAGAAGATCCTACCTTTAACGTAGATGAAGAACTAAAAAGATTAGGTTATCCGCATACTCCCGAACTATTAGATGAAGCTTTGCCTGAGTGGTTAGAACGAATGGCAATCCGAACATCATTATATCCCGATAACTTTACGACAAGTTTACAAACTAATCCAGAATTATTTAGTTTAGCTCAAGATATTGATAGAGCCGTAGATGATTATCAATGGGTACGGCCATACTTAACTCCACAAGAAGCAGCTAAACAAGATAATAATTTTAAGATGGCTTACACATTAGCTCAAATTGCTACGGGAGAAGGAATCGAAATATTAAAACCAGAACAATCTAAAGAACTTCAAAGCAAAGTTAGAGAATTAAAACAAGCAATAAGAATTAAACGAGAACCGGGTATTGCTGAGCCTTATACTCCAGAAGAAGAACAAGAAATTCAAAAAGCAGAAGAAACCCTTGAGCGTATTGAAACATATATCACACATACCCATCAAGAAAGAGCATGGTTTAATGCAAATATTAAAGTAGATCCAAATGCAACTGGCCTTCGTAAAGTATGGGATCTTGCTCGGGCTTTCGGAGCCGAATGGCATCCATCATATGATACAATGAAAGTAACCGAACAAGGAACACAGGTTGAACGAGGTTGGGCTACTGGATGGGAAAACGTAGATTTTCTGGAAGCCGCTGTATATGACGATGCCATGCAAACCCTTAATAGTCTTCTTGAAAGAGTTGATTTAAATAGGGCAACCAGAGAATTTACACGACCACGGGAATTAGCAGATAGTTTATTAGAATGGGCTAACCAAACCAATGCTTCTAATAGAGAAGAAATTATGGATGGATTACGCACTGAACTAAGCTTATTAACCAGTGCAATCGAAAAAGCAGAAAGTCGTCTTGGCGTATCTACCGGAAAATCTTTTAATAATATTCCTGAAGAACGTAGGGATTTAGTATGGGAATCTGTATTAGATACAAAGCAAGGAACCTTGGGATCTAATCCTCCTGAGTTTGCTCCTGAACCCCTATCTAAAGTTCCTTTAACTAGAACACTTAGACAGTTACGGCAAGACGCAGTTAGAACAAATAATTATGGGATGCTTGATAATGCACTCGAAAACGTGTATGACGATATATTAAGACACTATGAAACTATGCGAATTACTGATCCAAACGATGTGTCTGGTTTGTCGGGTTCAAAGTTTGAACAAATGTGGTTTTTAAGTCCAGATGCTATTTCGTTCTATGAAACCTATCAAAATAATCCAGATAATCCAGCTAAAGCTATTCGTCAAGCCGGATTAGATATTAAAATGGAAAGAATATTTGAAGAGTATTCTGTTTTAGGAGCATTTGATAATTCAGGAAACTGGATGGACTTAAATTTAGATCGACTAATGCCTTCTGCATTAAGACAAAAATTCTGGCAACCCCTACAAGATGCTGTTGATCGCGGACCATATTCCCCATATAATATGCATAGATCTTTAACAATTGATACAGACTATTCATATGCTGATGTAGTTCGAGATTATGTTACTATTACTGACCAAACACCTAATAGGCAATTTTGGGAGTTTATTGCAGAAAGAGAAAAGGATAATCGCGTTGTTACCCAACTTGATGTAGTAGAGTATAGTATGAATCAGCTAGACTTTACAATTCCGTTTGGTGCTGATCCAGCACTTTTAGACTATATTCAACGAACCGATAAATCCTTTGGGGCAGGAGATTTTAGATTTATGCCTATCCCAGTACATCTTGCTGAAAATCCAGAGTATGGTCTATATAGAAATAAGAACAACGCTGGACCTTGGGCTGATGCGTTTAAGGGTAATCCTGTTGAACTACAGGTTAAAATAGGAAATGAGTGGAAAAGTTGGGATGATCTAGGTTTCGATAATATCTATTTTAAAAAAGACATACAATGGAACCCATATACAAGACAACACGAAATTCGTTCTTTAGGTATTCCAGCTTTTACCTTAGATGATACCGCAGATAATAAAAATATTGTTACGCCTATGGAATATTTACAACCAGAAGAATATGCAGGTAAAAACTTAAGGTTTTATTACTCTCCTACGGGAGAAGAAAAGTTTGTTAAAGGTCGCTTTGCCCATAGAAAATGGCTTAATATTGCTATTCCTAATAGTTCATCTATACAAAATAAACTACAAAATAAAGAATCGTTTGTAATTCATCAAACTGGTGGTATTGTCAGAAACGCGAAAAACATTACCCATTCTCCCGCTACTCTTTCTCAACTTACAGAAAGAGATTCGGGTACTACTTGGGATAAAGAACTTAAATATATAATGCACTGGGATAATGATATTAATCAGTATGTTTTAGTTGTACAAGCTAGAAAAAATCCGCAAATTGGACGACTAAGCGGACGAGAAAAGTGGCAAACTATATTTTCTCACAAATTTATACTTTCAATGCAGGAGAATAAATAATGGAATATCCATTAGGAAGCTTTAGAGATTATGAAAGAACCTTAACGCGGAAGCCTATTCCAGTAGTTAATCGCGTTGATTATATACAAGCGACAAAAGAAGAAGCAGAAAAAACTCTTTGGCCTATTCCTGTAATGAATATAAACAAAGAAGGAGATTTCTCTGTTCGTTCTGGACTTGACTGGGACTTTCATAGAGGCATCCTTCCTCCAGAAATTTTTAGTACTGAAGATATGAATGATTATTGGCGATGGTTAAACCTAAGATCACAGCCTCAATATATGTCAGGAATGCTCGGAGCTAACCCATATTCCGTTGAGTTCCATGAATCTTTGGCCGGTTTAACTCCTGCTACGGCTGGAGGATACTCGGGTACAATGAAGTTTGAGGGATTGGGCGACGATCTAGAATGGTTTTTAAATACAGATTGGAGCCGTATTGATGCCATGCATGATGGTTTAGACCCTACATTTGACTATAAGACTGATGGATGGATTACTGCGTTAGATGAAGCTTTTCCTAAAAGACGAGGAAACAAGATTGAAGCAGACCTTATAAGGGAATACTTAGAACAGCAGGGAATTAATCCTCAAGAGTGGGGCAAAGGAGCAGCCAATAAAAACGATTATTTATATTGGGTTAATCGTCATGTATTAGATACGTCTTTAGAAATGATGCGTAAAACTCGATATGATATGCAAATGAGAGAAGCCGGTAAAACATCTGAAACCGCTGATTGGTGGGGAGATATGATATTTGATATGGGAATGGATTGGGAGCTTTATGCTACTATTCCCTTAACTTTCGGATTAGCGGGAGTAGGTGCAGTAACCAAAACGGGTGGACAAGCTTTATTAAAAAGCACAGAACAAACCGCTAGACTAAGTAAATTTCTTCAAGCCGCTCAAAAAGGTCAGTACGTTAATCCAAGATTAATTCATAGAACCACCGGAGAAGTAATAGATTTAGCCCAAACATCTGGAAAGTTTGTTACCCAAGGAGTTCGTCGCCATATGGGCGTACCCTTAAGAAGAAAATTAAATCCTCGTTTGTGGGGTGGATTTGGTAATCCTAAAAATCAGTGGCAATTAGTTGCAACTCGGGCTACAAGAACTAAGGGTTGGAAGGGACCGGCTTCTGGTATTTCTAAAACAGGAGACGATGTTGCTTTAAGTTTAAAAGATACTAAAGCTTTAATGGCAGACGGTTCATTAATACCCACTTTGTTTAATACTAAACAAGGAGTCTGGGGAGCTAGGTTTGTTAAGGATTCTCGATTAGCAACTTTAACTAATACACAAATTAAATCACAAGCATTTATAAATAAAATGCTGGGTTATCCAATGGTCGCAGTCGGAGAAACTTTAGAAGTTTTAGCCTTTATGAAGGGTGCTAAAACTTTAGGTGGATTAGCTGGACGCTCCGCTGTTGGTGCTGGTTGGGGTGCAGCGTATGGTTTAGGAATGAACTTACGTCAACAAGAAGATGCTAGACAAAGATTAGACTTTATAAATGGCCTAGGAAATCACGATTATAGTTTTAGTTTGGGCGAATTAGCTTTTACAATGGGAACAATGGGTGGATTTGGTTTTGCTATGACTGGTTTTATGGATGGGTTTCTCGGAGGTCAAATCTTTAAGGGAATAAAAGACGCTAAGAAAATAGGCTTTAACCATCCTCATTGGGTTCAAAATCAGTTAAAACATATGGCGGGAATATCTACAGATTCTCCAATGGACGGAACCTTTGAAGGATTGGTTTCTCATATGGGTTGGGAAGATGGTATGATTACGGTATCTTCTTTTGTAGATCATATGACTGGAGGAGAAGGAGAAGCTTTTGCTAGATTCTTAGATAGAAACTTAATTGAAGGCCATCATTCTACCTTAAACGAAATTGCAAACTTGTTAAAAGATATACACTATCGTTCTGGTGGTCATAAAGTAAATCGTGAAGTTATCGAAAAAGAAGTTATGGCCTTTATTAAATTAAAGAAAAAGCAAAACGGTAATAAGATTGCGTCTTCTGCTGAAAGAAAGGCTAGAAATACCGCCGATGGAAAACACGCAATGGAAGAAAGAGGGTTATTAAAACCCGTAAGCGAAGTTGATTCCTTGCGATCTCCGACTCCAAAGCCAAGAGATTTTAATACTGCTGCTCCTACAGATGTGGCAGCTAGAGAATCGTGGACAAGATACAATAACTTAACAACTAAATTAAACAATCGTAGAGCTACAGCGGAAAAGATGAAAGAAAAGCATGGCGTAGACAGTAAAAAGTTTCGAGAGGCTTATCGTAAATTCAAACGAACTGAAGCTGATTTAGTTAACTTTTTAGAAAAAGGAAATGGTGGAGAAGCTTTTCCTAAGTTCCCTGAAGACTTAGCACCTAGTTTAAGATTTAGAGACTATACTTACACAACACCTGAGTTAGTTAAGTTGTTTGATGCAGTTGAAAACTTAAAGCTTTTAGAAACTAGAGATACTCCTATGAGTGAGATTGTCGCTCAAAACAAACTAGTTGATAGTGCGATACAAGAAATGGATAAAGCATATCCTAGAAAAAGCACAAAAAGCAGGAAAGCTTTACAAGACGAAGCAGACGCTAAGCTTGTTAAGAGAATACAAGACGAAACAATGGAAGGCCAAGAACTACGTAAAGAAGTTCTTTCTGCTCTCCTTAAGCGAATGCAAGATCCTACAGGAAACCACGCTAAAAATGCTGAAGTATTAGACGAGGCTTTACGACGCTCTAAGTTGACCAGAATGGTTTCTGCCGTTGCTGAGCTAGGCTCTAGTAAATCAGATGTCTATTATTCTACCTTATATGAACTAAGAACATTAGGTAGAATTTTAGATAATACCCACGAATTTTTAGTTGATGATCTAAACGCAACAGGGCGAAACCAAAGTGTTTGGCACGCAAAACAAAAAGCTAAACGAGAAGCTTCGATTGTTGTGGCCCGTTTACACAGAGCTAAAGAAGCCTTACCGGAAGAAGTTTTCCCGGTCTTTGAAGAATTAATAGCATTAGCTAGAGTAAACAAAATTAAGAGAGCTAATATAAAAGAATGGGTTAGAGAAGCTTTAGGTAATGAAATGGGAAATATAGATCATTTAGATGTGGAGCTTATTGCTCAACACTTTACTGATGTCTTTATTCAAATTGATGATTACTTAATGAGAAACTATCAAAGAGGTGTAGACACTAATCAGCTTACTAAAAGCAGTAATCCTGAAGGATATGTGCCATTATCTCAGAGTATGATCAACGATAACCCTGAATCTGTAATTAGCTTAGGAACAGCAGGCAACCACATTAAAGCAAACAGTTATTTAGAATCAGGATTTGTTTCTATTGTTGAGCTTGAAGCAATCGGTCATGTTTCTTTATTAACTGAGAAAGGTTCTGTAGTAGGTATTAGCGGTATTCCTGAAGGATCTATTTTCTATAGTCCTGATATAAACCAAGCTACTCTGTCAAAGCAGGTGTGGGATTATCATAATCAAACCGGATTTACAACTGATGATTTACGTACCCTTCAAGCAGCAGCAGATAATAAACGACAAAATAAAGGTTTACCTGTTGTTGCTAAAGAAGACGCTCCACTATCGTTAATCAAAGAACAAAAAGTAGATCCTATTACGCCTATTGTTGAAACCTTAGAAAGAAGAAAAAAGACAGCTAATGAATACTTTGATAGGCTAGAACCTATTGATGGAGAAGGACGATTTAGTTTAGAAGATACGCGAACTGCGGCTATGATTCTATGGAATATTAGAAGAAACCAACTTGAAGCCATAGAAAAAATTAAGTCAAAAACCCCTGAAAATAAGGTAAAAACCGAAACTCTTGCAGCATTAGAGTTAGAGCTACAAGAAAAAATTCAAAAAAGATTAGATGAGTTTTTAGCAAAGAATGAAATGGAACTCATAGATAATGTTGGTGATAGGTTTGATCCTGAGTTAATGTCTGTTTCAGAAAGAAATAGAGTATTTCCAAAGAATTTATCTGATTCAGGAGAACCAAGAGTTACGTATATTATTGAGCCGGGAATTAAACACAAGGGCAATGTACTAGAAATTAATGGAAACCCAGTAAAAGCCAACGTAAAGGTATCACACGATAGGTTAGAGTTTCCCGGTTTTGTTGAAACTCCTGATAAACCTATTGATGTTGGTTCTGTTGTAATCCACAATGTAGACAATCCTTTGTTTGAAAACGCACGTATTGTCGAAAACGCTGATTATGCTACCACTAGAAACATTGATGACATGCGCACATCAGCGGATAGATACGAAGCTGAAGGAAACTTAGAATTAGCTACTACTCTGAGAGAAGCCGCAAACGACGTAGAACAAGGATTAATTCCTGAGCCAACAATCATTAGTATTAAGGTTGAGGGATTAGAAAAACCTATTCCAATAGACGAAATAACCACAGTTACACCATTTACTGGTCGAGAACAAGGTGAAAACATTGGTGAAATGTTTACTAAAAACCTAGATAAACCAGATCCTCTGTTCCCCGAACAAGACTTTTATGCTGTAGGTGAGCAGCATCTCTTTGATACAGTAGAAGCTCTTACTGGCAGAAAAGTTGGTCGAAGAGAGTTGGGAATTAATGAACAAGAGTTTATAAACAATGGCTTATCTATTCTAGATATTATCAATTTTGTTAACAACAACGCCATGCTTAAACAGATTGTGTCGGAAGGTGCTGCTAATAATTTTGATGTTTCTAAAATTGTTGTGCATTTAATTCGAGAAGCCATTAAAGAAGCGGCTGATTACAATCGACGAAATGTTTTAAAGGCGGTTGCAGCCAACTCTGAGTTAGAAGCAAATATAGATTTTAGAAGTTGGAGAAATGTAGTAAACAAAACAGGCGATCCTTCAGCAGAAGATTATGAAGCCTTAACACAAGCTATAGCAGAAGCTGGCGCAGATTCTCCTCATTTCAAAAGCTGGCTTGAAAAATATTATCCAGACCATAATTACTTCGACCTTGATGAAAGAAATGAACTGTTCTTAGAATATCGTAAGGAAGTAGAAGTTAATAAAAAATGGAATGAGATGAAAGCTAATGATGCAGAAGAGTGGAATCTAAAGATGCAAACGTGGTTGTCGGAGGGATGGGTATCCGTAGGAGGAGAAACCATTACTCAGCAAATCCTAACGGATATAGGCTCCATTAAAAAAGCTATGGTTGATGCAAGTTTAAATGCAGCTATGGAAAACAAACCAGAGCAAAGAATAACTAGACTTGCAATTGAACGAGCAATTAAAGAAAGATATCCATTTATTGATATCTGGCATGGTAATTATTCATCTAAAGATAATAAACCGTTTTCAGCTTGGTCTGACAATATTCAAGGCGAAATTGATGGATATAAAGCAGACTTAGAAACAGACATGGTTTGGGATAATCTTGATGATATTATGCTAAGAAACGAAAGGGATACTGATGTAGACTTAAATGAAGTCTATCGTCGTGGTCCTACAATTGGATATAAGAAACAGAAAGTAGACAAGCCTGAAGATGTAGCTGAAATAGATCAGCCCAATGATTCGTCTATAGAAATTGTACAGACAGATGAAACCATTGATGCTGTACTTGCAGAGTTACCCCACGAAAAACAAGAAGCAGATCTTACGAAGAAACAAGTTCGAAAAATTCTTGGTATTTCTAAGAAAGAATACAAAGCAATGGGTAAAAAGCAAGCTCAATTAAAGGCTAAAGAAGCACAAGCATTAGCTACAAAAACAGTTGCTAATTTAGACGAAAGAATTATACAACACAAGAGAGAGCTAGAAAGCTTAGAAGATTCTGCTATTAGGACTGAACAGCCTAGTGCCGTAGATGCTACAGCTACCCAAGCAGAACTAACAGCCCTTAACTATCAAGAAATGAGAATCTTAGAAGAAATAAGTGATGTAAGCCGAGGACGCTTTACTATATCTAAAGATGTTGAAGTAGAAGTTAAAACATATATAGACGAATACTTTACTATGATGCAAGAGTATGCTTTATTAACCGGAGACGGAGACTTTAAAGCAGTGGTTGATCAACGAGTTAAACTGTGGAAGGAAGTTAGACAAAAGAAAGCAGAGATGTTACCTAGCATCCTTCAATTAACAGACGGTCCTCCACACCTTTTAAAATTAAAGGGCGATTCAACTTTAATTAATGAAACCAGATTACGCAATACTTTAGAGTTTTATAAAAAACAAGCTGAGCTTCCTCATCCTGCTATCCAAAAAAATGCTAAGAAAATGATTAAAGTTATGGAATCTTACTTAGGATGGATTTCTCCTATTACACGAAAGGAACAATTAAAGCCCGGTAAAATAGCTCAAAAGGATTGGGCCAAACCTATTGAAGGTAAGGCCAAAGCTATTGAAAGACAGTGGAATAAAATTGTTACTTTAATTGAAATAGAAAAGTTTGTAGATCCTAACCGTCGAGCGTATCAACAAGAACTTCAAAAACTATTAAATTCCTTACATGAAAAACGAACAAAGCTTGGAATCAATGATCCTAATCATCCAAAAATTGAAATGCTTCGTTGGGAAATTAAAAGATTGGAAATGCTTAGAAACCTCTTGGATGGCGAAGGTTCCGTATTTGGTTTTGATACAACAGGAAAGTTCCATCTAGCTGAAGCGGCTGAATTAACCATGCACCAAGCCGCAATGGCAGCTAATCTTGGCGGTAAGAGAAAACGAATACTACGAAAGAAAGCACTTGAAAAAGAAATAGCAGCTAAAGAAGCTAAAGAAGCAAAGCATGAAGCCGATATTTATGATAAGTTTTACAACTTTGTTCCGGGTGCTGAGAACAAAGAAACAATGACTGTTGGCGATTTATTCTTCTTATATAATAGAAACGCAACTAAAGTAAAAGCTGTGGGTAAAAAGGGCAGAACTGATAAGTATGGTTTACAAGAATGGGAAACCGAACCGGGAATTGAATATGCCATTAAACAACGCATTAGTTCTATTATCCGTGCTGAGTTAGCCGCAGGACATGATGTAGATGCAGATTTACTTGATGATGTATTCGAAGAGTTGTTCTGGTTAGCAACCAGTAAACCTACAGCCTTAAAGCGTTTATGGTATTTAACTGAAGATCAGTTTGAAAAGGCTACATCAGAAATTGTTAAGAATGAAAAAGGTAAGCCTAAGAAGCTTATTGACTTAACAACCGAAGAGTTAATAAAAGAGTTTCCACTATCAAGTTCTATAGGATTTAAAGACTCTATGGCTTTACACCGAGCTAGTAGAGAAATGTTTACACATAAATTACAAAAGGGAGAGGACGGTAAGTGGAGAAAAATTCGAAGGCTTAAGTCAGAAGACAAAACCTTTGGCGGTGTTGGAGCCAACTCAGAAGTACCATTAGGTCGCTTTATGTACGCTGTTGCGGCAGGATACAAAGAAACCTTCCGAAAAAGAAAACGATCTTCTGAAATAGGTAGGGGCAAAATATCTAGCATCAGCCCAGAAGAAGCCGAAAGATTAGGAATGTCTGTGTCCGATAGGCCACGAATGACTAGTCGAACTGAGCGTCCTGAAGACAGGATGATAAATGACGAGTTACGGCAAAGTCTAAATAAAATGTTAGTAGATTTCTTTGATCCCACTGAAAAAGGTATAAGTGCAGCAGAACGAAACGAAAGACGTTCAATTAATCTTTTGGTTAAGTTACTTGTTGAAGGCGATGCCGACGCTGCCATGTGGGACGAAAGTGCTAATAAATGGAAAGATAATCCTAACAGTTTCTTTAAGTTTAGGGCCGAAGACATACAGCAACGTAGAGCAGAGTTAAAACAAGAACAGGAAATTGATGTTAGAAAACTTGTGAACTGGCATGCAAACTATGTTCAAGAACAGATTGCTAAGTCTGGAGATACATCTGCAATTGGTTATTTTGATTCTATTAATAGACCCATTAATAAGCAATATTTATATACTACAACTATGAAAACTGACGGACGTACTGGAATTTCCCGCCCTGTGCATAGAGATCAAGAGGTACGGGTTCTAAGGGAAAACATTAATCGTTGGATTCAGCGATTACGAGAAGCGATATATGAAAGTGAATTACGAGAATCTAAATTAAACCTCCCGTCTAGAAGACGAGCAATTTCTTTAAATAGTATTTTTGGAAAGAGCATTAAATGGGAGGGAGTAAAAATTATTAAGCCCATTCAGGATATTATTCCTTTATATCCTGAGTGGAAACCAAGAGCAGCCGATGGAGGACCAACTAAGTTTACTAAGATATCGGTAAACAGAGCTTTAAACGAAAACGATGGTTATACTTTTGTTAAGCCAATTTCAAGTTTAGCAGAGCTTGAAAAGCAACTATTGTTACCATATGATATGCCAACCAGTAAGGGCGGTCATTACGGTAAAGAGGTAGAATATGTAACCTTTGCTACGCACCTAACAATAGGGGCAATCGAAAGAGACGTAATTAAAAATATTAAAGGAACTTACTCTACTTTAACAAGAATGATTGATTCTGTAAGCGAATCTGCTGAACAAATTAGAAAGAGACTTTTAAAAGAAGAAGCTGAAAAGAAAAAGAAGAATCCAAAATATAAAGAACTAACTGAGCAGCAAGTTAATGATATTGTAGAAGACACAATGATCGGTAACTTTAGAGCTTTAGTTATGTTCGAAACCATGAAAGAAACCGAATCTTTATTACAAGGACATTACAAGAATTATGCGGAGGCTTATTCTACGTTTGTTGAGGGAGTTGTCCGATTTGTAGATAATCCTTTTGATTCTTTACTTAAGGAACTTAATAATGTAGATAAACAACTCATGGAACCTCAAATGAGATATATTGGAGATTCTGCATCTATGGTAAATAAAATTAATTGGTTCTCTAAAAATTACGCAAACGATAATAGAGTTCCGGCGTTTAAAAAAGAATTTACTACAGGTAATTACTATACTCGAAATCTTCTAATGTATAAGAGACGTATCTTAAAGAAAGCTTTAGATAACTTAACACAGTATCAAGATAAAAAAGTATTTGTTCCTGCTAAGCCTTTATTATTCCAGCCTCAAACGGCACTAGAAAAAAATATTATTGAGTGGTTTAGAATCCATCCTACAAATGCAACCTTTACTAAAGCTGACTTTATTAAACAATTCTTCGGGGAAATTAGGCCGTTAGTTAGTGCTGATCCTAGTTTTCAGCCCGTTACCAAACAAGATATTCCAGCTATAAGTCGTTTTGCTCCAAAGACTTACAGCGATGATATTGGAAAAAATGTAGCTTCTTATCAAAACAATTTATTCCAGCACTTAAAAAAGACCGGCTTCATTGAATATGATCGTTCAGCACGAGGTTGGAGATTAACAACTAGAGGTCGGGAACGAGCAGAAGAACTACATGGTATTACAATTACTAAAGTTGAGCCAACACCTGAAGTTAAGAATAAAACAATTGATGAAAAGATTGCTTACTTAGAAGCTAAAAAGCAAGAGGTTGTCAAACAAGCGGGTAAAAAGAAAGGTAGAGAGCAGTGGGATCATACCAAGGGAGAGTGGAGTTTAAAGTCTCCCGGTTATCTGTTAGCTGATTACAATGCACGTATAGCAGAACTAAGATCTCAAAAGGATTCTCCAATTGTTATTGAGAGCATAACATTAGCTAAAGAGCTACAAGCAATTAAGCAAGAAGTTTGGGATATTGAAAACCTTCATAAAACATTGCCTGCTGAAGATCAGTGGATGGATCCTCAAATTACAGTTGAAAGAAATCCTATTAAACAAGACTCGGCTATGCAAGCCCGTACTCTTAAAATGAGGCAGCTATATAAAGAATCCATTGAACGATATAAAGAACTTAAACAAAGAGAAGCAGCGGTTATTAATGAATTACAAGAAAAGCTTGGACCTAATCAATTTAGAGTAGGTACTGAAGAAGGTTCTCCATTTATGACAAAGACTGCTCTGGATATCTCTGTAATAAGAGAACCAAATGTATTTAAACCTAAGAGTCGTAAAATTCAAGTGTTCTCTCCTGAAGAGTTAAAAACTTCTGCTAAGGCTATAGCTCCTGATACTACTAAACCTATTATGGCTAAGCCAGAAATATTTAAAACATTTAGCGAAGAAAACTTAAATGCTGAATATAGCGGAGCAGAGGATTCAATTTCTATTGGAGATAAAATAGAAGCTTCTTATGGTGGTGATACTAGTTATTATGTAAATACCAAGGGGGCAAGAATTAATCCAGAACGAACCGCATTACACGAAGCTATGATTAATTGGGCTAGGCGAAGAAACCACGAAGCTGCTGGTTCTAAGGCTGGACAAGACGTTGCTGGAGCAGAACGTAGGTACATAAATGAAATAGGTCAACCGAATATGGGATCAAAAGAAAGGGTGTTCTCTGCTGAAGAATTAGCAAATAATCCTGAATTCTTAAAAGAATTTGATTGGTCGTGGGACCGGATTATTATGGACTACGCTAATACTACTGCAACTAGAATTAATGCACAAGATGTATTAAATCATTGGCTTCAAACAATGGCAATTGCTTCTCCATTTACCGGAGAACAACTTAAGAACCTACGGTTTGAAGATGTCTTTTCTTTAATGCGAGATAGGGTTGCAAGCTTAACCGAGATAGCCGGACCAAAGGGTAAGAAAATTGCTGATCACGCCACTAAAAAAGCACTCGAAGAAACTGTCGATTTTATGGAAATGCTTTATAAGGAAATGATTGGAACGCCTGTATATGATGCAAACATCAAATTTGATACAGCAGTAAAAGCAATGAACAATCTTGCTCAGGCTATTTTTGGAAGCGGTATTTCACAAGCAGTTGCTTTAGTTGAATTACCGTTTGCTATTATTGCTAGATCAGGAAGTGCTGGAGCGTTAATGAATGCTTTAGGTACAGCCTTTAAGGGAATCCCAAGATCTTCATCTAACTTAAATACCAATCTTGAGGGTACTGCCTTTATGTTCGATAACATTGAAAGATCTGGCTTAGCTAAGTTTATGAATGATGATCGAGTAGAGTACGATATTAAATGGAGTAATCGAATTAGATCCCTTTGGAAATTAATGTGGAGTAAAGATAGAAAGTATACCGCTACAGACGGAGCTATGGAAAAACTTAATAATTTCTTAGAGGCCACGGCTAAAATGCAATCAGAGTTTACGTTCTTACGCCAAGTCATAAACCTAACTAAGAATATTGCGGTTGGTAATGCTAAGTATAATACTCTTAAGAATTTAGATAAACTTGAAGCGTTTAATCTAGCATTTGATCCTATTAAATTTAAATCGCTAACGGACGCTAAAGCAAAACGACGATACATTAAAGGCTTAGCTAGAAAAGAAGGACTAAGCTATGAAATGGCGATGAGATGGTTTAGGGCTGGGCTTGTTGTTGATGACAGTGGACTAGATGTGATGCCAATGGTTAGAAAGCTTCTTACATGGGGCGAAGCAACCCAATCAAATTGGGATCAATCGCTTATGTTTGAACGAATGAACTCCGTTGATTATCAGTTTGGGAAGTTAGAAAGAGACCTGTATACGGATGTGTTTGATCGTTTTATTAACTTTATTGAAATGCACGCTCACGATGCTTCCCCAGAACCGAGAGGATTAGCCTCTTATTCTCACTTTAATAAGAATTGGTTTGGTAGATTATTCTCTTTCTATGCTACTTATCCTTTAGCGTTCTTTAATGTTTATATGAAAAAGAATCCATCTGAAGCAGGAGCCATAAAAGCCTTAGCCCTAATTGCAGGTATTGTTTCATTAGAGATGTTACATATGCAAGTTAGGGAGCTTCAGTCCGGTAAGAAATCAGCAGAAGAAATTGCAACCGAATGGAAAGAAAATGGGTGGGCTAAACTATTCCAGAAGGGTTCTCATGCTCCGGTATTAGGATGGGGGAGTAAGATAGTAAGAGAACTGGCGGTCTTACCTGTTGTAAATCCAATGTTAGGTGAACCTGCGTATGGAAGCAATCCGCTAGAAATGCCAGCATCCGGCGTATTTAAGATGATCTCAAATGCAATGGTAGGTATGGGTAAGGGCAACTTCTTAACAAAAGGCAGAACCAAAGCTACAAAAGCTGTAGGCATGGAAGACTGGATTGCTACAATGGGAGACCTAAAGTCTGGAGAGCGAGATGCTCAGGCTAGTGATGCTTTCAATCTGTTGTATCAAGCCATGTTCCCAACCAAGGCATTCTGGTGGGTTCCCATTAATGATGCCTTCTTTAATCACGTAAATCCTGATGACCGGGACCAAGCTAGAATCTTGGCCTTAGCTTTATCAAGTATGATGAAAGAAGATATTGATAATAATAGGCCAGACGAAGCTATGAGAGTATGGAGAGAAACTATCCTTCAGAACTTCGAGGATCACGTTACACCGCGTCTTCAGCCGAAAATTCCATCGAACACCCCAAACACTACCCCCTTGGAAAAACAGCGGTATATGCAACAGTCGCTGCATAAGAACCCTGCCAAGAAACCCGAGAAGCCTATCTTCAATCCGTTCTTTGAAATGCAGAAGGAAACTGATGTATTCGAGTCAATCTATGAGATGCCTACGTATCTTCGATTACCGGACAGTTTCTTTAAAATCGGCCCTCAGAACCCCTAGAAGGCCGATGGACGGATAACCGGGTATAATAGTATATAAACCTATGAAGAGTACATGGGGGAGAGCCTGACACGATAGACCTTGGCATCGTGTCGGGTTCTGATGGGATGGGGCTATAGGATACCTAGGGTATAACTCACCGTTATAAACCTAAATAAATATCTATAGGCTCTGGGGGGAGAAACCCGCTATATACATATCTTTTAATCTAGGGGGACATCTATGGAAGACGTTACACAATTCTTACATCTTATCGAGACCCTAGGGTTTCCAATCTTCATGGCAATTATCTTGATCTTATTCATGTATTGCATGATGAAATGGATGATGAACATCTTGATTACTAAGCTCAACAGTCTTTGGAGCATGGTGGTCAAGCTTATTGATCGTGTCCGTGCCTTGGACAACAGTATCATCCGTCTGGAGACTATGATTCGTCTCATGAAAGAGATGGAACCTGATTGGGAGCGTATGGGTAAGCTAGATGCCGAGGATCGTAGAATCGACTAGGGGGTCACGAATTTATTTCTGGGTATAGACTTGATTGGCCCGCAGCATCCCCCGGTAGCCCCCTTTTCTTACCCTTAGGAGCAAGGGTCAACCGCCATAACGGTACAGAAAACGAGGATTAGGGTAATCTTATGCTGCTAAACCCTTTATTTACAGGGGTTTACGGAGATAAGGTGAGAACATAACAGTAGCAGAGAGGTAAGTATAAGGTTATCCGCAGTGGATGACCTGCTTATTTCCCAGTTCCTAAGTCCAGAAAGGACAACAAGTTATGAATGAATTGAAGAAGCGTAACCGTAAGATTTATGATCTTTACACTTCTGGTATGAAACAGGTTGATATTGCCGATAAGTATGGCATTTCAGCCCCTAGAATCAGCCAGATTTGCAAGAATCAAGAGAAGTCTAACGGTAAAGCTAAGCCCTCGAAAGCTAAGGGTAAAGTGGCGGTTAAGTCTAAGACTAAGCACCCTAAACTGCCCTTGGCTCCAGACGGTTCCAAGCTGCTAAGTTGGGTCCAGCAGCAGACTAAGACCGAGAACCCTGATGGTTCTCTGTCTGTTACTTGGTCCCCTCAGAAAGCTAAGTTTGTCAAGACCATGAGTAAGTGGAAGAAGAAAGGTAAGCACCAAGATATCAACGGATTTGCTAGAAAGTGTAAGGCTGCTCTCAAGACTCTTGAGTGGTGGACCAAGAAGAACGGTTGATAGTCGTTTTATAACCCCTAACCTCAACCCCTAACCCTTTGCCACCAGTAGCTTAACGGCTACTGGTGGTGTTTACCCTAACCGCTCCAAAAGGAGCAGAAAATGGAGTTTGTAAATGGAACGAAACGAAGAAGTTACACCTCAAGAACATATGAGTTATTTACTTGAGATGCTGGCTCTGGAGGTAGACACCCTAAACTTTTGCTGGGATGGTTCTTCTCAAGTCTTTGAGTGTCATTTTAATAGGGATGAGTCGGATCCTAGGACTCAGTATTGTACCTTTGATCCTTCAGCTAAGATTAACCACTTTATGCCAGATGAAGGGTGTTTACCCGGTGAATGGTCTCAAGAGATGGTTATGGAGTTCTTGAAGTGGATTGAACATACTATGGAGAAGCACATAACTAAACTTCAAACAGAAATTAGTTATATCCAAGTGATTAGGCAGAACCATATGACCCCTGAATCTGAAGCACCTTTAGTTGTGCTTGGTCAAGGTTCATTCTCCAGAGCTATTAGATAATCCACGGATACCACAACGGTCCCATGTTTAGGAGGACATGGGACCGTTGATAGTAATCGTGGTGATTACTAACAAGGAGTATAAAGTGAGAAACAAAACGCTATGTAAGGGCTGCCATAAGCAGACAGATTTACATTGCTTCAATAGAAGACACTGTAAATCACGGTCTTGTTACTTTGGCCGCATAAACTTACGTTTTGATTTGATAGGTAAGGTATTGCGTAAGGCTCGTCCGGGCTATTAATCCACAAATCGTGGTAATTATAAATAAGGAGTATTGTGTATGATACAACAGAGGTATGTGATGTTTAGATTGGACTGGGATTACCCTAATGTCCTCAATAGAACGCTAGTTTTTCTAGCTATTGATGCGGCATGGGAAAGTAATTCCTACAGAAAACAACCTAAATCATTAAGGAAACTATTCAAAGCCGGGGCTTACCCAAAGCCTCGGCATGTTAAATGTGCCTTGAATGTATTGAGGCATCATCGTCCTTATTGAGTAACCTAACTGCCCATATGGGTAAGGAGCATTGTGTTATGAATAGTAAGAAGTTTGAATGCCAACTCTGCGATGGCAGTGGTGATATGGAATACTATCACCCTTCAGATGCAGGCCGTGAAAATCCCGTTGAGTTCAGGATTTGTGATCGGTGTAATGGCAGCGGCGAGGATACCAGACATCACAAGCTAATAAAATCAATGGAATGTCTGGATGGCAACTTTGCATTGAATGTCTTCCGCAACAGAGACAAGTGGTTTGCCGCCACCCAAGGTGAGGAAGCCAATGAATGCCTTGAGTTCATAATGAAACAACTCGGGGCAAACACGGATGGCAGACTCGATCTGGCTTTGCAGGTTGCGTTTACTGTTGGCTGGGAATGGGGCCACGGTGAAGGGTTGGATCATGGTTACGGTTGTGGATATGCGGAAGGCAGCATGGATAAGAAGGAGAATTCAATCGATGAGTAGTATTCACGAACGACCACCAAAGCCTTGCCCTTGTGGGTCAGGGCAAATGTCTTATTGGATGACAGATTGCCAAGGCATACCCTTAGACAGGGTTTGTGTTAGTTGCAGAAAGGAGAAAGAAAAGAAGTATACACCAGAGACGTTCTCTGGTTATACGCAAGCTGACCTCGATGAATATAGCGGGGAACGCATAGAGCCTCTTGATTGAGGCAGAAAGGTAGGTGTATATGTACACTGAACCTCGTAAACCTTGGATTCACAGGATGTTACTGTGGATTCTTGGTTTCTTACCGGAACGTAGAACTAACCGTGTACTTTGGGATTGCGGTGAGTTCTGCATGGATGTCAGAATTAATCTAGATCCTGACTTTAGATACGATTGGGGCAATAGATCCAAAGGTCTAGGCAATCGTTGGTATCGTAAGAGTGTCAAAGATAAGCACTTCTTTCGGAGAATGTATGCAATAAAAGTGGAGAATTGAATGTGGGTAATTGAATTAGTATTATGTGCCATGAGTATGGGCCTTATTACTTTGTTTATCATACTCATTTTACAAGAGGTAGTTGAACTGTAATGGCAAAAATTGTTAGAGATCGTATTGACTCTAATCTTTGTAAGGCTACGGAACCTAAGTCTCCGTTAGATCTTACTCCGCATAAGGTAATTGCGGAGAAGCTAAACGAAGATCCTCACCCTGATTCAGGAAATAATAATAATGAATCAACGGTAAGAGGGGGTCATCGTAGTGCGTTGAGAAAGATTAGGCTTGGTTTGTTGGACGACCCTGAGTCACGGGAAATTATACAGACATGGCTTCCCAGATCAGAGTTCAAGGCTCGTATGCGTGAGTATGAGCAGTGGAAAGAAGACAACGAAAGGAGACTTGATAGATAGTGAACGTGAACGTAGTATGTGTACGTATGTATAGGCCGAGTTCTGCGAATGGGAACAAGGCATCAAAGCATGTACGTATACATGCGTGGTAGGCCGAGTTCTGCCAATGGGAACGCAGCATGGTGTTGCGTACCCGATGTATGTACCTTTGAATGAAGGAATGTTAGTAACATGAGTAAGAAACCAATGAATTATATGTCCAACGCTGAGCTTTGCGCTTATGCTAATAAGAGTGACAAGAAGCGGAAGAAGGCTCTGAAAGAGTTGAACCGCCGGTGGAAACTGAATGGTAAAGCCACCACTCAAAGAGCATTGGCCCGGCTTGGTGTGATTGTTGGTGATACCAAGGATACCGTGGCTGATCTTGAAGATAAGCACAAGAAGGCCAAGGACCGTGGTGTTACCGCAGAGGACAAGCCTAAGTCTGCGAAGAAGACTCGCAAGATTGGGGGCAAGAAGTCTAAGGGTAAGACCTTTACCAAAGAGCAGCTTGAAGCCATGTCAAGGCAAGAGCTACTTAAGGTTTGCGGTATTGAACCCGGCAAGCGGACTCGTAGTAAGACCCTAATCAACGAGTACCTGAGTAAGACTGAGAAGGCTGAAGTTAAGCCTTCGAAGTTGCCTTGGGTTAAGGGTTTCAGACTTACCAGAACCTTGACCGATGAAGGATATCGGATGGAGGTTATTGGTGAAGGTATCCGTAAGAAGGACGGTACTTTCAAGAAGAAGAAGTATAACACCGATCATGAATATGTCGGGTTGTACGGTGTTGGGGAAACGGTTAAGGACGCAATGAATAACCTTAGAGAAGCATTGGAACCTCACGGGGTTCAGATGGGTAGTGGCCCTCGTTCAGGCAACTACGTTGAGGACCGTGGCGACCAGCGGACTAATACAGATCACCTGTTGAGGTCTAACAAGAGTAATCGTCGCCGGACTGCTAATAAGTCTGCGGTTCTTGAAGCCAACATGGACTGAGTTAATACACTGTGTATTGACCTGAGCAAGTCAGTAAAAGGCTCGTAATAAATAACCTTTCAAATAAGGGGATTGGTTATGTCATGTGTTACTGTTACTGATGCTGCTTTAGACCAACAGCGCAACCTTGAGTTAGAAATCATGGGTAGGGGTGTTAACCCTAATCCTATTGTTGACCAACTTGAGGGAGGGCTGGAGGATTTGATCAGTGGCTTCAGTCAGCCTCCTAAGTGGGCTAAACGTGTCCTTAAGATGGGCCTTAGAGAAGTGTCAATGATTGCGTCATGTGCCACTCTGGATAAGGTCTCCAAGGAAGGTGATACGGCTCAAGCACACCCTGTAGTGAATGAAGTGTCACGCAGGTTGTTAACTTTAGCACCTAACATGGATCGAGAGGATCGACTAGCAATATCTTGGAATCTTATACATGCCTGTCGTTCGGTTGGGTTTATCGACCTTAACCACACTAAGCATGGGGATACCACTGTTGTTAGGCTCACTAGCACACTTAAGAACATGCTTGAGGAACACGACCTTTGGGGTATGATTGGAATGAATCGTCGCCCTATGGTTGTGCCGCCTGTGCCTCATACTATTGAGCGTCCGGGTGGATATCTCACTGATGCTCTTAGGCACGGCATAAGTCACGGAACGTGGCAAAATGTTACAAAGCAAGGGATCTGTGATGCGATGAACGGTCTACAAGACGTGCCATACGTTATCTCAGATCGTACCTTAGCTTTGGCTAAGCATACGCTGTTGCCTTATGAACATGAGATTCATAAGTATGCTCATGGTGTTGCCTTACAGGTGGCTACTGAGATGCAGGGTCGGACCTTCTGGCTGGTTGTTTACATCGACTTTCGTGGTCGTATGTATTACTATTGCGATGTCTTATCACCGCAAGGTAATGATCTGGCTTCTAGTTTGTTGCGTTTTGCTAACGGACAGATTCTTAAGACAGACGATGACTGGTATTGGGCTAAGGTTGGTATCGCCAGTTCATGTTCTGGACTGCCTATAGCAGACGGAGTTAAGTTGGACAAACTTCACTTCGATCATCGTGTTGAGTGGGTTGACAACAATAAGGACCGTATCCTTGCTGTTGCTGAAGACCCGCTTAAGCATTATGATCTGTGGTGGGATGGCTTTGGTAAGGGAGCCGGTACTTTCAAATGCTTTAGTGCATGTGACGCATATGCTGATGCTTTGGAAGACGGTTACTGGGACTTGCCTATTAGGCTTGACCAAGTGTCATCAAACCTTCAGCACACTGCGGCTGCTACTAGGGATGAGGTTAACGCCCGACGTACAAACCTTATCAACAACCCTAACGGTGAGATTCACGACTTCAGGAAAGATATCTGTGATGAGAACCGTCGTGCTTGGGAAGCAGGGGAAGACGATGAGTTTAGTCAGGTGTTCCTTGAGAATGAGGATGTGGTTAACACTACCACAGTTGCAAAGAATCCTGTGATGATTATTCCATACGGCGGTAAGCCATTGGCTATTGCTAGGAAGTTCATGGGTGATAAGACTTGGCATAACTTTGGTACTGAAGATGAACCAGAGTGGAAAGTTATTGCTGCCTCAGACTCCCCTATCGGCAAGCTAGATGTGCCGTTTGAGGATCAGTTTCCTATTGCCATGAAGCTGGCGAGTCGTTATCGTAAGTCGTTGCTTAAGTTAAGCCCGACCATTGAAGCCTTTATGAAGTTTATCGGTAAGGTTGTCAAGGTTGCGGGCGAAGATGGTGAGGCAATGACTATTACTTCTCCTGATGGTCTTGTTATGGAGAACTTCAGAAGCAAGACTGAGGAGAGAACACTTAAGGCTAGTAAATGTTTCGGAGATGAGGACTGCTTGTCTCTTACGTTCTACGTTTACACAGACGTACTTGATGTAAGGAAGTCTATTACTTCTGGACCTCCTAACTTTGTACACTTCTTGGATGCTTTGGTGATGCGGTTGTGTATTATCTACTGCCTTACCCGTGGTGTTAAGAACATCATTAGCATCCATGATTGTGGTGGGCTGTTGCCTATGCACATGCAAATCTTTAGGGATGGTATACGCAAGGCTACACATGCTGTTTATCTTAACTCTCCGTTGTTGGCGTTAGCTGAGCAGTACGGTGTTGAGTTGCCTGAGTTTGGTGACTTGGATATTGATACGGTTCTGCAATCGGAGAATATGTTTATGTGAGGTGTTTATGACAAACGAATCTTATTCTAAATACATGAAAAACAGCTTGGATATGCTTGGATCTAAGTTTTCAATAAGGGAATACAAAACATCCTCGGATGATTTAACATTCCAAAGAGGAAAAGATTTACGCATTAGAATACTTTGGAATACATCCTTAGTCTTAGAGTTTAAAGTGGACTCAGGATTTTGGACCCAACGTAATACTAATAAAGCTGATCGCAAATGGATGCGAGATCATGCTAACGCTCACCTTAATGCAATTAAACAAGCCTTAACTAAGGCTAGAAAGGCAAGGAAATAATGTTTGTTGCACACATTAGGCTTGAGTTTAATTACAAGCCTGATAGTACTGACGTTTATGACTATCTTCAACAACTAATAAATGATGGGGGTATTGAGTATAATCTTACGCCTCCTGAAGATCATGATCCTTTGGATGTTATCACAAGTCGAATGTATCATGAGGACATAGAGGATTAAATGGCTAAAGTTACAGAAGCATTGAAAGCCCATGTGTCTAGGTTGCGTAAGAAAGGTAAGCCTAGGCGTTCAAAGAGAAACAAATATGGAAACCGTAGATCAGGTAGAAAGAACTGAGATGATTAGTATTATTGATAAGTTTTCAAATGTTGGATTTATTGTAGAGTTTAGGTATGACCAAGTGTCTGTGTGTCACCCAATGCACGGACGTTTCCTTGTATGCTATAAGCGTAGGGGAGAATGGTCATACGAAGAAGAACTAGAGTCGGCGTTCGATGCGCTACATGAACGTGGGTACATATGTGATAGCGACAGTTCTGCGAATGGGAAGGGCGACACGACCGCCCAACTTAAGTTCATTAAACATAAGAACAAAGAAACAGTTTAGTGTTCGTTTCCCCTTGCGAACACAGAGAGATGACTACTTACCAAGGATTGCATGTGTCACTCTCTTAGAAGAATCCTTGGCCTATCCTATGATGGGGACGGTATGGGGCTGGTTGGCATAGGTGAGGCTGTAACGCCGAGAGTCAAAAGATCACTCGTTTGGGCGAGTATAAATAGAATGTAAGCCCAAAGCGTTCCCTACTAGCGATGTAGGTCCGACATACTCTGGACTGCACATAGTAGGGAGGATTTGAAATCGAGCAGTGAAGGGTGTACAACCGAAGGACTGTAAAGGAGTATGTTATATTCTTAGCGGGGTATAATATGCAACGCCTCGGCAGAGGTTCAGGTCTGCACAATAGGCCGGTGTAATATTCCCCATGTGCGGGGTTCGTAGCTGTTCTAGGTGACACAGTACGGATTAAAGGAGAGCCTTCCAGTAGGGATCTGGGTTATCACTCCCTATTTATTGTATCCAAGACAGGATATCAGAGATGCGTAAGAATCAGCTTGAGATAGCAACTCAGGTTACGCAGTTGTGACTGAATATGTCTTGGTATCTGGAGACAAAGGTGTTGTGAACCAAACGTGAGAGTCCTTCTTAGGATGGATCAAAGGGGAGCAGCAGTCTACCTTATGCTGACCATCCCACAGATATGATGGCGTAAGAGGAAGACTTATGGGTAAACGGTAGTCCCATCGGCCTTGGCTCTGGTATCTTGTCTTAGGTACAATTTTTTATTTATTTACTAACACTTCTATTTATTTATGGTATAATACTCCGGTAGCTCAGTGGATAGAGCAACGGTCTTCTAAACCGTAGGTCGTAGGTTCGAGTCCTACTCGGAGTGTTAAGAGGAAATCTTATGGATTATCAAGTGATTGGCTACAAGGTTATTGACTGGTTGTCAGATTACTGGGACGTTCATCCCGAAGTTCTTTTTTATCCAGTTACACATAATCAGATTCAGTGTTGTGGACAAAGCTATGAGCATGAGTGGGAACTCGGCACATATGTTATCGAGGTTTCTATAGATCAATCTCTTAGAGACTTTATTGCTACAGTCGTGCATGAGATGGTTCATGTTAAGCAGTGGTTAAGCCAACGCTGGTGGAAAGATGGAGAAAGTGAAGCCAATAGGTTACAATATAAACTTGCAGATAAGTTTTGGAAAGAAGGTTTGTTATGAATCTTGTAGATGATTTTGAATCGAGTATAACATGCGAGGAATACTATATGGATAACAATACTCTTGATACGATTGAAGACTTGCTTAACAGAATGTCTCGTAATAGTGATGAGATGAATGGAGTTATGGATAGGATGGAACTAGCCTTAACGGCTGCTATCCAAGCCTGTCAAGATGCTATTAAACTTTTGGAGGAAAGTAATGGGTCGAGTCAAACAAACCGCCTATGAATGTTGGGAACTAGCCAACGAAGCATGGAATCGTGGTGAAGAACCCGACTGGGAAGAGATAGCTGCAAAAGTTAATCTCTTGCCTGCTATTGCAAAGCAATGGGCTGAAGGTTGGGAGGAGTTAGAGCAATGAGTGAATACGAAGGTGATGAATATAAGTTTACTCGGGCGCAACAGCGTCAGCTAAATAAAAATAGAAAGGCTAGGCTTGCTTATAGAGATGGAGATAAGGGTGCAAGAGCAGCTAAGTCTAAAGGATGGAAACCTTTTAACATGAATCAAGACAACGGTGGTGCAGGTAAGGGTGATGATCAACGCCCAAGGAATATATCACATGATGAGTATGGGCTGCGTTATGATCTCGCTACCGGGAAAATTACTATGGAAGAATTTGAAAAGAAAATGGAAGAACTTAATGACTAAGGCACGTTGGGGATTATATAATGCTGAGACAGATACTTGGCACTATGAAGAAGCATCTTTTGGTTGGGACGATGAGCATCAGCCAACAGAATATTACGAACGTGAAGTTATTTCTTATAAAGATAAAGGTGAGGCTAAGAAAGCAGCACTAATGTTAAATAGATTTTGTCGTGGAATGTTTGAACCTAAACAAATTGAGGATTAATATGAACAAAGTACCTACGCAAGAAGAAGTTAATGTATTTTTGGACGCACTACGAGAAAGTGGTTCAGTAAATATGTTTGGAGCAGGCAGCAGTATTCAACAACAGTTTGATGTTACTAAGTACGAAGCTAATCGCTATCTTCAGACATGGATGACAACTTTTGAGGAAAGACAAAATGCCTGAGACATTTGATATCGAAGAAGCAATCCTTGATGCTATTGAATGGGAGGAAGAGGATCAAGGTATTGGACACTACGAATTTTGGGGTATGCTTGAGCGGGACGTAAACATGCAGCCCGTTATGAAGTATAATGAAGTAGATGTAGATGTTGTAATGCCTGAAGATAACTATAATTGTGAGTGGGTTCCTCTTTCAATGGAAGCAGGAACTAAAGCATGGATAGATGAAAACAATGGATATGATGTTAGTATCATAGCTACATTAATTAAAGTTAAATGTAATGGTTCAGGTTGGACCCTGACATACGACGTTTCACAAAGGTAAAATTATGCACAATATGACAGAGAATGACTCAGCAGTTTATTATCAGAAGAAAGCATGGCACGGTCTTGGTACTGTGACCGAAGACATCTTGAATCCTAGAGAAGCCTTGAAGGTAGCAGGACTGGACTGGACAGTATGTCCCTCAACCCACCTCGATTACTTTTATCGTGATGAGAACGGCAACGTGTGTGGCGGATCTTCTTCCGAACGGGTTGCTAATGTTCGTAGCGATACAGGAGATGTGCTTGGATGGGTAGGTAAGGAGTATAAAATTGTTCAGAACACAGAACTTGCAGAACTGGCTTATTCCTTGGCTGGTGACGACACTCATGTTGAATCTTTTGGTTCTCTACGAAACGGTGGACGAGTTTATGTATGTCTTAGAGCCGATTCGTTCTGCGCTGATGGAAAGCATGATGAGATTCATCAGTATCTCCTCCTCGCTAACGGACATGATGGTTCTCTTGCTTTCATGGGGCAGCCTACTTCTTTTCGTGTTGTGTGTGACAACACACTCAAAATGGCGTTGAGTGAGGGCGTGAATAGTGCCTTCAGATTTACACATAATGGTGACATAGAAGACAAGATGCAGCAGGCTCGTCAGGCTTTGGCATACTTCCGTAATACTGGTAGGTTCTTTCAAGATAAAGTAACCACGTTGGCTAAGACCGAGTGGAATCACAGTACGATTTCAAAGTTTTGGCTTGAGTGTTACTCTATGCTTACCAATAAAGAAGTGGTAACTAATCCTACGACTGAGGCAGAGGAGAACACCCTGAAGGATGCAGCGGAGACCGTTGGCAGTTGGGGTCAGACCTTTGATACAGAGCGTAAGGAACTGAATGCTAATCCATCAGCTTGGATGGCCGCTAATGCTGTCACAAACTGGATTCAGCATCGAACCTTTAAGAAAGGCCGAAAGCTTACTAATAGCTCCCGAGCAGATAAGAACCTGTTCGGAAAGGCTTCTAAGGACTCAATTAGAGTCGTTCGAAAGGCTCTCGCCGTATGATATTACGGGGTGAGCATCTGGTATTGCCTAATAGTATGTTAGGAATTCCCAATAACCGGGTATAGTAGTATACTACTTACTGAAAAAGGAGATCCTAATGATACTATGGGACAACCTCTCTGAAGCAGAGCAGAACGAACGTACAGCTACCCAAAATCTCATGGAAGAGGAGATGATATCGGGTGGTGTGGCCCGTTACTGGAAAGATTACGAGAGATCACCAGATGAGGGGCTACCGGAGCAGCAGTTATTGGATGCTACGGTAGTCCATCTCACCCCTTTTTATCAGGAATGGATAGATAAGATATGTAGCAATCATAAGACCCCCAAATGGTTGCTGCCGCTCTTAGCGTTGGGTGCGCCTAAGATGGCGGACCTGACGCTAAGATGCTTTATGCGTGAGTGGCTTCATGCCTCAATGTTTAAGGAAAAAGAATTCTCTGGTTTCTTAAATGTTTCTTATCCATTACCTACTGCACAGAAACTAGCCAACATAATTGCCCAAGATTCTTTTGCTATCATAGCTTATCAACAATCTAAGGTTGACTTTAGGAATGACTGGAGAAAGCAGTCTAAGTTTATAAAAAGCTGGACAGAAAAAAGATGTAAGGCTTTTGCTAAGAAAGTAGGTAAGTTAAATAAATTACCTTTGAAGCACCGCCAAGATTTTGGTCATCATATGATACGTATAGCTGAGAGGTCAGGTATATTTCAAATGATTAACCAAAGATATTCTGGTGGTAAGGTTTGGAAAAAGAAATTATTTGTTACCTTGCGTCCTGATATCTTACAGGATCTTCACTCTAAACATGCAGCATTAGAGACTAGTAACTTATTATTTAGACCGATGATTGTTCCGCCGGTTGATCATACATTACAGGCCAGCGGTGGTTACTTAAATACATGGGCTAGAAAAGAAGTTGTTCAACGATATAATTCAGATTACGAAGAAGGTTATTTAAAGCCCCAGAGTTTTTCACAGCCTAGTCAGTTAGTTTTGGATGGTTTAAATGCTAAGATGCGAACTGAATGGTCTATCAATAAACGTGTATTAGAAGTTATGGAAAACTTCTTCTTAAATAATACTCAACTTGCCAACCTTCCCGCTTATTCTTTAGAAGAGTTTATGCATAATGAACCTTATCCTGAAGAAGGATCTAAAGAAGAACAAGCGAAGTGGTGTGTAGCTAGAGAAGAGTATTGGGCTAGTTGGTTTAAATCTGAACAACATAGGTGTCGCTTGTTAGTTCGTTTAAATTTAGCTAAAGAGATGGCTAAGTTTTCTTTCTTCTATATGGTTTATACTTTAGACTTTAGAGGACGAGCGTATACCGCCTGTGAATTGTTATCTTGTCAAGGTTCTGATCTTGATGTGGGTTTAATTCAGTTTGCAGAAGCACGGAAGCAAACAGAACGTGGTCGAATATGGATGAAGAGACACATAGCAAATCTATTTGACCAAGATAAGTTTTCGTTTGATCAAAGAGAACAATGGTTTGATGATAACGTCGAAATGTTACGGCGTATAAGTGAGAATCCTTATGATAATCGTGGGTGGATCTCAGATAAAGTAAAGAAAAACCCATCGTTCCAACGACTCGCAGCAATCTTTGATTACTTTAGAGAAGATGGAATGACTCAGGTTCCTGTTCAAGTGGACGGAGCCTGCAATGGTACACAACATTGGTCAGCTATTATGCGAGATGAGAAGAACGCTAAGTTAACTAATGTTGATGCTAATTTAAGTCCTGAAGATCTGTACCAATCGGTAGCAGATGCCGTAACTACATACTGCAATACCAATCAGTTGGATAATGAGTTTTATATAAAGTTCTTAAACCACTGGAAGGCCAACATTCCTAGAAGTGTTACTAAGCGTAGTACTATGTGTGATGCTTATGGCTTAACCTTCTATGGGATACAGAAGTATCTTAAATCTGAGGGACATTTAGATTGGGTTCCTAAAGATACTCGTAATGCTGCTATTACAGAGTTGGCCCGAGCTATTAAGGTAGGGCTAGACGAGGCTCTTGAGATGCCTAACCGAGGTAAAGAATATCTAAAACAACTTGGCGAAATAACCGCTAACTTAAATGAACATATAACTTACACCGTTCCTTCTGGGTTCCGTGTTGTTCATGCTTACTTTAAGCCCACAAAGCGACGTAGTTTTGCTGAGTTATTTAATAAGAAAGAATTAATATTTGCAACGCACAGTCAGACCGAGGTAGATCGTAAGGCTGTGATGCAGGCTATTTCTCCTAACTGGATTCATAGTCTTGATGCAAGTCATATGTTTTGTACTGTTTGGCGAGCCATAATGCTTGGCATATACCAATTTTCTATGGTGCATGATTCTTATGGTTGTCCTGCACCGGACATGGATCTACTGGTCCCACTGATAAGGGAGGAATTCTATGAGATGCATCAGGAAAACCAACTGCAACGACTCAAGGAAGACATTGAGAACGAACTCAACTTGCGATTGCCCGAACTGCCCCGGAGAGGTGACTTCAGAATTGAGAGAGTTCTCGAATCTGATTATCTCTTCGCTTGAAGTAAGAGAAATCGTTTGGGTAGATGCTCATTCTCAGGGTGGTCCTGAGTGGGTATCATTAGAAGACGCATACGAATATGCTCATGAACCGTTACCTAAAATTAAAAATATAGGTTATGTGTTACATGAGACAGATGAGTATGTAGCTATAACAGATACTGTAGGGGAGGATAATACTGGAACCGTCCATAGTATTCCTCGTAACATTATAATTGAAATGTCAACTCTTAGAAGGGGACAAGAACATGACAATGAGGGTAATAGATAGTGAACATGAAATGGAACAAGCAATTGAATATACAGTTAATTTAGTTAAAGACTGTTCAGGACAAAAGGATATTACGTTTTCCTTTCCGTCCAAACAACTTTCTGAAATCTTTTTAGTTAACTTGGCTTCATCTTTATGGTATAATAAACTTGCTCCAGTTAAAGGATTAAACTTGAATGTTTACATTCCTGACGACGGAGAATTTGATGAGGAGATTGAAGAAGTTGACTTTAATTGAGATTGATTATGGAGACTACATCGTCCTAGATGATGGAGAACATATTGTTATAGAGGGGGATTATTTAATTTGTGATTCGGTAGATATACAGGATGATTAAGGATCAGATATGAAAGACCAACCAAAAAATAAGAACGTAAAACTAAATAATATCCAAATAGCTCACCAACAAAATAAACTCAATGTTTATAAACCTATCAAAGCTTATGCAGAGGAGTGGGTTCATGTAGAAGATAAGCAAGGAAACTTTGTGAAAGCTTATCCAAAGCCCGGTACTCGGAAGAGAGCCGACCTACCACCTATTGCTACACAATGGCAGCAGGATTATAAAAATAGATTTTGTAAGGATAAATCAAATGGCAAGAGTACTTGTAATAGGTGATCTGCATTTACCTGCGGAACATCCAGATTATTATTCTTTTGTCAAGGATATTAAGCGGAAGTATCGAACCAATACTACCGTGTTTATTGGTGATATTGTAGATCATCATGCAATTTCTTTTCATAAGAAACACCCTGAATCTATCTCCGCTATGCAGGAGTATCAAGGTGTTGTAGATAATCTGAAGAAGTGGAAAAGATTATTTCCCTCGGCACACGTTATGATTGGTAATCATGATGAGCGTGTCATTAGGTTAAATGCCGACGTAGGTATTCCTCCTGTTTATTTAAAGGAGTACAGTGAAGTATGGGATACCCCTAACTGGTCGTGGGAATACAGTACAAATATAGATGGAGTTCATTACAGCCACGGCACAGGTAGTGGGGGTATGGCTCCGGCATTTAATTCTGCAAAACTTACAGGAAATTCTTGGGTAATGGGACACACTCATAGTGTTGCTGGTATACAATACCTGAGAACGCCGACGAATAAGTATATCTTCGGCATGAATGTAGGCTGTGGAGTAGATACAAATCATACAGCTATGAGCTACGCTAAGAATTATATTAAGAAACCGATTGTTTCTGTAGGCGTAGTAATTGATGGACATCCGTACCTAGAACTCTTACGAAAGGAGTCATAAATTGACAGAAGAGACAATGGTTGTCACAGATAATCAGGATAATGCCCCGGATATGGACGGGCCATCCTTGCCACCGGGAATTAAGACGGAAGCTGTTTTGTCTTATCTCGGTAATCTCAGTAATGCTATGAGAGAAATGGCAGATGGAATTAACCAAACTATTACTAGTATTATTACTGAAGGTACAAAGACAGAAGCCGAAGAAGGAGAAAAGTCAAATGAAGAAGGGTAGTGCTTTTGTAACAGACGAACTTGAGGTTCGATGGTCGCATCTCCATAAACCAGACAGCAAGTTTGGTGTTGATGCTGCAAATCATAACATCACAGTAGTCCTTAATGAGGATACGCAGAAGCGAATGGATGCTATTGCTAAGGAACTGGGATGCACTAAGATTAATGGTCTTAAGGCAGACGATGAGGGTACACAAACCCTGAAGTCAAAGACTAAGTTGTTTGTTCGAAAGGACGTAAATGTATTTCCTTGCGTTGATGCTGCGGCTAAGCCGACAGAGGCTACGCCTTATGGTGGTGATCGGGTTAAGCTTAAGCTTACTCCTGTTGTCATCGAGCGTGATAACTCTCTGAGCATGTTCTTGAATGGTGTTCAGATTGTTGAGAAGGCTGAGCGGGAGATGTCTACTGGTGGCTTTGAGCCTACTGATGGTTTCGATGGTTCAAACTATCAGGCTCCAGCTACCGTTACTAATACCTCTGATGATGAAGAGGATCTGCCGTTCTGAGAAGGAGAACTACTGTGCCTGAATGGAGATTTGATATAAGTCCCATAGCAGCAAGTAGACCTAGGGTTTCAAAGTATGGTGCTTACTTTACAGGACCATATAAGAAATTCAGATCAGAATGCGCCGAAGTTGTATACGAGGTTCTAGGTACTGATTTTGAACTTATCGAAGGACCACTCATTGTAGATGTAGAACTGTATGTTACTAGACCAAAGAAAACAAAACTAGATTATCCTAAAGCAGACATAGATAACTTTGCTAAGTCTGTTTTAGATGTCTTAAATAACAAACTTTGGGTAGATGACTCACAGATTCAAAATCTTCATGTGACTAAACAATGGGCAGAACCGGGAGAACCGGGCTACTTCATTGTTGGAGTCGATAAGGCGTGAGATTCGGAGGGGCTGGTGGTTCAAGCAATCACCGGCCCCTTCGGTTTCCTAGCCCTCGTAGCCCAACGGCAGAGGCAGTGGACTTAAAATCCATCCAGTGTGGGTTCGAATCCCACCGAGGGTATTATGGGCCGGTAGCTCAGCGGTTAGAGCAGACGACTCATAATCGTTAGGTCGCCAGTTCGAATCTGGCTCGGCCCATTAAGAGGATACTTTAATATGTCTTGGTATGAAATTGTGTTATTAGTAAATGGTATTATGTTTCCTTATATGATATATAAAATTGCTCTTAAAGTTGGTTATAGAGATGGTTATATTTCTTGTGGATGGGAAACGGGGGTTTGGAAATGTATATCATGTAAAAGTAAGATTTTAATTCCAGACAAAGAGAGGGAAAATTGTGGAAAGAAAAGAGTTTCGTGATCGTATGGATTTCAAAAACGGGTGGGCATTGTCCATCATATGCGGACCCGGTACTTATTCAGATGAAGGAACCTTTGAGGTAGGTGTCCTAGATCCAAAGGGTAATCTCAATTATGAATATACCGGAGGAGATGTCGCTGCGTATCAGAGTATTGCAGAGATTGAAGACTTGGCAAAAACTATTAGTAGTTTAAGGAGCTAACATAATGCTATTAGCGGTGGGATCAGTTCTTCTAGCAGGGTTGACTGGATATCTCTGTTATAAAATTGGTTATCGTCAAGGTTATGGACATGGAGAACACGCTGGTTTTTCAAGAGGTTTGTGGAAGGCAACAGACCGACATAATAAAGCAACCATAAAGACAAGAGAAAGAGCTTACGCTGTATGAAGACATTAAAAAGTTTCTATGAAGGGAAGTTACAAACTGAAGTTATTTCATTAAAGGATTTAGTTCCTTATGTAACGGAGCCTGAAAATGAAACCTTCTATATAAAGCTTAAAGAAGAGATAGTAGCTGATGGAGGTATGCGACACCCTATTTTGGTTGTGCCTTTGTCTTCAGAACGTGTTAAAGAAATGATTAAACACCCCTTAAACCGAGAGTTTAAAGAGGTTATAAAGAACTTAGATATAGATATAAAAGAGAATATTTTGGTAGTGATTAAAGGAAACAATAGATTTTATCTAGCCAAAGAATTGAAATGTGATGAGATTGAATGTATAGTAACTCAATTAAATGATATAGTTGGGGTTGCTAGAGCAAACAAGGTTTTGCAGGAGCATTAGAATGAAAGACGTTACGGATACGGGTACGGTAGTAAGCCGAGAAAGATGTCCTCAGTGTGCATCTAAAGGTAGAGACAATACTGGGGATAACCTAGCTATATATGATGATGGTCATGGCTATTGTTTTAGCTGTGGCTTCTATTCAAAAGGAAATAAGACACAAACTATGACAAACTTTATACCAGAAACTAAACCTGTTTCTTTCTTAGATGGAGAGTGTGTAGCCCTTAAGGCTCGCGGTATCACTAAGGAAACAGCTAAGAAGTATAACTATATGGTCGGCTCCCAAAATGGTGAACGACGAGAGATCGCTTCATTTTATAACGATGGTGTTATGGTAGCTCAGCATGTTAGAGGACCAAACAAATCCTTCAGGTGGATTGGTAATAGCCACAAACCTACTCTATGGGGTCAGCACCTTTGGCGTAATGGTGGTAAGCGTGTGATCATTACCGAAGGAGAGTATGATTGTATGTCTGCTAACCAAGTGCTTGGCGGTAGGTGGCCTGTCGTGTCCCTTCCAAGCGGAGCAGCCGGAGCAGTCAAGGCAATTAAAGATAACCTTGAGTGGCTTGTGTCCTATCAAGAAATTGTAATTGCCTTTGATCAAGATGAAGCAGGACGTAAGGCAGCCAATGAGGTAGCTGAGATTCTGCCACCGGGTAAGTG
>CEUO01014946.1_pt1 | contig 59861 bp, 54 predicted proteins | sample 531391 | NCBI WGS metagenome assembly CEUO01 (sample SAMEA2622799, study PRJEB7988) | marine metagenome | isolation source: saline water (ENVO:00002010), including
GCAGGGGCATGGTCTTTAGGAACCCATCTTTTCTTGGACACGCTAGTGTCTAGCTTGTCAGCAAGTCGTTCTATCGTTTTCTTGTAATCATCTTTTGAGATGGTGTGTACTGTCTGCTCATCAATATACTTCGTACCACACCAGTCCACGACAAAACGGGCTTTCCATTCCGCATCTGTAAAAGTATTCGCGTCTAGAGCGGCCTCTATATTCTCCACCTTAGACAGGCTTTCCGATATGCCCAATGGTGTAGGCTTGATGAACTTAATGCTAGCCCCGTACTGTGCATGGACATGATGGAACAGTATCCATAGAGGTTCTGTGTTGTTGACCTTTGAAGTCCGACCACACTTGTCGTTGGTGAACCCTATCGCAGGGAACGTATTTAAGTGATCAAAAACTGACATGATTTTTTTCCTTTCATAATCTGCCATTGAAGCTGACTGCTTCATGTAGGCCACTCGATTTCTATCGAATGACCTACCTGCTGTAGTCAGATTAACCTGCTACCTTTTGCCCGTGTTTCTGGCTCTCCGCAATCAAGGTATCAAGAACCCTAGTGGACAACTCTGAACCATGAGCGCGGTCAACTGCTACCTTAAACACATGCGACACATCTAACCCTATGCCTACACCAATGGCCTCAACTCCCCACTTCTCTAGGAGATGTGTAATGGAAGCGCAAACGTGTGACACACCGCCATCAGTTAGCACAATGACCACTTTACGTTCTTCTTCACGCTTCCTGATATGCAACCCAGCCCATGCAAGGGCCTCTTCTAGAGGGGTCCCCCCATTAGGGGACAGCTTGGATATGAAACCGCAACGGGCCTTCCAGTTCTGATTGAAGTCTTTTAACAGGGACCCTCCGACACCCTCTACTCTCATCTCACCCCATTCGTTATTGGTATCGGTTTTACCTTCAACAAGGGTTGCACCCCCACTCGCGCTACCATAAATGTAATCGTTATCAGGCTTGCCGTTCCCGTCTACATACACGGCCCTTTCACCATTTGCGAGTTCATACCGCCGTGTTTCTATCTGGGGGAATGATATGAGGTTGAACGGTACGCTAGCCTCTTCTAGCGCATCACCTATCACCGTTGCGAATTGCTTAACGGCATGAATTTGAGTGGCATGCATAGAAGAAGAGATATCGCACAGGATAGAAACACAGGTTCTATACCCATCTTTTTTCCAACGCTTATTGAATACCGTTGTTGAGCCACGGCGTAGTGCGGTCAGTTTACGTTGGTCTAAACGTCCAGCTTCTTGGTTCTTCTTAACCCCATGGCGGTCAGGGTTGGTCAGTAATCGGCCCAACTTATTTTTCGCAACGGCAGTTTGTGACAGCATTTCCTGTCTGATTTTGTTGACCTGTTTTACCCATCTTTTGTATGTGGGACGGGTAGGCAGTGGTTCCTTGATTAGAAGTATTTTATCAGCGTTGATAATACCTACGTTGTAATCCTTACCATGCCAGTCTTTTACGTCTGACTGGGTACGGTCCTTAATTTGGTCAACTAGGTCAGTGATGTCACGGCCTGTGTCCTCAGGGATTTGATCATCCTCTAATGGGTTGGGCTTGGGGGCATTAGGGTTGCACCCTTCGCCTTCCTTTGTCTTGTCATCACTGGGGTTGTCATCGACAGGCTTATCATCGACAGGCTTATCAGGATTGCCCATACGCCCATCATCATCAGGATTGTCATCGACAGGCTTATCAGGATTGCCCGTGCGTCCATTATCATCAGGGTTGTCATCGACAGGCTTATCAGGATTGCCCATACGCCAGTCCTCATCATCATCATCATCAGGATTGTCATCGACAGGCGTATCATCAGGATTGTCATCGACAGGCTTCTCAGGGTTGCCGCGCGGCGGTTCTGGTAATTCCTGTTCACCTACAATATCCCGAAACCAAATAGCAATTTCTAGGATATCTGCCACGCCTGTAGCGGCCTCAATTTTCTGCACCGTCAGATCAAAAAATGCTTCAGCGGTCATGGTCTCCCCGTCCACTTCAACAGTCACTAGAGAGGCCCCTGTATTGATTTCTGCCTCAATTTTTGGAAGGCATCCATACAATGAATGGTAGGCTTTTAAGTTCACTAGGTATCCCCAGTTCCTCAAGTCGGTGATGGCAGGGACACCCTTGTTCGCGCAGTAAACCGTCAACGCCGTCAGGGACTTTTTAGCGTTCCCGAATTTGTGCTTGGCGATTAGCTCACGTTCCTGTCTAGGGTCCTCAAAACAGTTGACCAGTCTAGATACCTTCTGTGCTACGGCATCTTTCCATACAGCTATATCGGTATACAAGTTATGACCCATTTCATGGATGGCGTACCCATGAAAAATATCCGCTTCAAAACGCTTTAGCAGTGCAGTTGCTGGCAAAAATGGAAAGGATATTTCAGTGTGCAGTTTCCCTTTCCGATCATAGTTCCAGATAGTGCCAGCGGTGTTTCCCTTGGCAAACACATCAAGGGTTCCAACATCTACACCAGCATTAGTCAGACTGGTATGAATGGATTTTTGTAAACCGTTGAATAAGTCCTGTGCTATTACATCTCTCATTTTTCGTTTTCCTTTTCTACTCTACTTCACTTGATGCTAAAGGTGCATCGTATGCGGCCCCACTTCTGTGAGACCGCACGGCGATAAACCCTCAGGAATTCCAGTCGATAATCCCATCACCGTCAGCGGCAGAATTCGCGTTTACCTCATCTGCGATTTCCTCGCCTGATGGTTCAACGAATTCTTCACGCCTGATCAGGGCTTCAACTTTTGCCTGATTTACTTGCTCAGAGAACAGGCCCCGTCCTACTTCGTAATCGTCAGGGGTGACGTTCCCTACCATCGTGACCTCAAAGGCCTCTTCAGCGGTAAACCCGTTTAGCACCGCCACTACAAAGGCCGTGAGGCCTCGCACTGATGGCATTAGGTTGGATGCCTGACCTTCCAGCGTTGCAGTCCTGAGGACCCTACCCATGGAGACCACTTGCTTTGCGGCGGCAACTGTCACCTTGGTATTTGAAGCAATTATTTTCGCTTCAATATCCGCTGTAGGGGCCTCAACTTTTACAGTGAAGGAATGTCTATCGGTCAACGAGGTATCCATTACCTTCGTACCGATAAACCGCCCGTCAGGGTCCCCAGTGCCGTTGGTATTGTCGGCAGTGATGAAAATCACACCGTCTGCAACGGGGACCTTTTCACCTGTTTCGGGAATGGTGATGGAACGGCCTTTACTCTCTAAGACCTGATTGAAGTAAACGAGGTCATCAGGCGAGGCCCTTGTGATTTCATCCAACAGAATGACCGCCTGAGGTTGGCGAATGGCATTGGTCAGCATACCATCTTTCCAATAGGTGGACCCGTCAGGCGCGGCCTGATATCCCCCGTTAATCTCCAGCCTAGACATCGTCCCGTCAAAGGTCAGCGCATAGAAGGGCCGTCCCGTGATGGATGCGAATTGTCTAGCGGCAGAGGTCTTACCGCTCCCAGCAGGGCCATAGAACCAACCCACAAATTTGCCGTGGGTTTGGTATCCCCCCAGCATTGCGAGAACCTTTGCGACTAATGGGTCCCACTGATAATGTGGGTCAAAGTCGTCAGCATCCCCAGCATCAAATATTTTCACTGGGAAGGCTGGCATGTCTTTTAACCCGAACAATTCGGGTGCAGATTTGTCTGCCTCTGCGTTCACGGTTTTGACCCGATTAGCAGGGGCCGATGCCGATACCGCTGGAGCGGTCCCGTTCCCAGCAACTGGAACTTCGACAATTTTCTCCACGACTTTCGGAGTGCGAGAGGCCGTGATCAACTCCGCAATACGGCCTTCCAATTCCTTGAACGGCAGGGCCATCACTGCCTCTAACTCTGCATCGACTTCAACAGGCTTTTCGGTGATGGTTTCGGGAACGGCCTTAGGGCCTTGTGGGATATCATCCACCGCAACGGCTGGCATTGCGGATTGCACGGCAGGGGCCATGGCAGGGGCCTTTGTCCCCTTTGGCTTGCCGTAGTCGGCAGGGTTGATACCTACCTCGACTGCTAAGTCTGTCAGTTGTTGCGCTGACAGAAGGTGAATTTTCACGCCGTCGAATTGCGGCAGGGTTTTGATGGTGTTAGACAGCACCGACTTTAAAGCCGTGCGCTGTTCGTTGGTGTATGAAAATTGGTTCACTGTATTTTCCTTTCCGAACCGTTTTTAGATCATGCCCATGTCGGCAAGTACTGCGAATTCAACGTGGGACATTTCTGGCATTGCGTCTGCTAGACCTTCGCATCCCTCGTGCTTCGCCCACGCATATTTTTCTGCGTGATCTTCGCAAAGGCCCTTGGCTAGGCCTTCCTCATAGAAGCCTTCTAACTGGGCTTCGACTTGTGGGTGCATACTCATGTTTTTTCCTTTCGGTTGGTTTAAAAAGTGTACCTCTAATATAGTCGTAATAACTGTAAATTCAAGGCTTATGACGTAGTTTTTACAGTTTTCTTACAGCCTAACCAATTCCACTTAACCCAGTCGGAAACCCTTGGGGGATAGGGGCCAGCACAGTTTGCCAACGCTAGGCCTGTAATCTCAGACAGCCCGAAATGCTAGACAGTGTAGACAGACAGTCCCATGTCTAGCGGCCCTACCCGTGCAATGCTTCCGGGGACCCGGATACCCGGCGCGAATTTTCCGGGCCGATCAGTCCAGCCGCCCTAGACAGTTTGACGGCCTTGGCAGACTGGGCATCCCAAGACACTGTCGAACCCCGGATTCGGTTTCTGCCGAGGCGAGGATTGACTGTGAACCTAGTGCCTATATTTTTGAGGGCTTAGAAAAGATGTTTAAATTTTTTTTATTTTTTTATTTTTAGGGGGCCAGAGGATGATGACAGTGATGACACCGATGACGCTGGATTTCTATTTAGCTTTCCCTTATATTATTAATAAATTAAATTATTATTATAATTAATAGGATTAGCGTCATCCTCGTCATCACTGTCATCATCAGCGAAGGACCTCATGGCTAGACGAATAAAAAAACGTCCCGATCAGTTACAGAGACTAGACAGAGAACTCAACAAGATTGAGGAAGAGGAGAACTTATTTCAGCACCCCTCGTTCCTTGGTAACCAACGGCAATTTATAGATAAGCTATACACCAAGCTCCCTTCTCTGGCTGACCGTCTTGTTACTTATCTAGAAGCAGTTCCTGAGAGGGTCGTTAGTTCTAATGGAACCGTACAGATGCTGGTCCCAGAGGGAGCGGCTCTTACGGATGGGCAGTTACAGCTATATAAAATGATCCTTCAGAAGGGGCTACCTAACCAACAGCCTGTGAATATGAATGGAGACCAGACCCAACGGGCTGATGGTAAAGTTCATATCACTATCAATCAGAGTGGTCCTGAGATTGATTTTGAACAGACGGGCGAGGTTATCCAAGGAGTAAATACAGGCCAAGCTAAACAGGTCGGTACTCTCTCCTTTAAGAAGCCAGAGGTGTTGAACTAATGATGGCATTTGTGATCACGGCTTTTGTGTGGACTAGTCATCCCACATTGCCCCTTGGGTTTATTGGTTCTAATCATATGTACAAGAGCCAAGCCATGTGCGAAGCGGAGAAGGATAAGAACGAAGCTGAATTTATAGCTAGTGTGGGAAACCATATCCTGACCTCTACTAACCCCCCACTTAAAGTTAATAAAATATATAAGTTGATTTGTATGACCCCTATAGAGATAACCCGTCTTAATACTTTATTAGGTCATAATAAATGAAGGAACTAGTGATCTTAATAGTTATGTTTTTTCCTGATCCCCTCCATACAGGCCCTGATGCTCTTACTATTAACTCGTTTAACGGGACCCCGTTGGTCTTTAATACTGAAGACGATTGTGAAGAGTGGATTTGGGGAGACCTAGAAAACCTAAAAGCCTACGGTCTCTCTCAATATCCCGAAGCCGTGTCGGTCAAATCAATTAGTTGCGTCTATCCATGACCCAAGAGATCACGTTTGAAGCCCATCACGGGCAACAACTAGTCTTATCTGATGAACATCGGTTTATGACTCTGGTCTGCGGTAGACGCTGGGGCAAGGATCACCTTGCTTGTATTAAGATACTTTCCCATAGCTTATCTCATGTCTCTCCTAGAGGAGGGAAAATTTACGCATGGTTAAACCCTGTCTATAACCCTCAAGGCAAAGAAAGTTTTCGCGTCTTTAAAATGTTCGCGGAGAGTGGAGGTCTCATACAGAAGAGTATCGAAACTCCCCCCATGGAAATCCGATTAATTAATGGAGATAAGGTTGTATTTTTTTCTGCTGATCAGCCTGACAACCTTCGTGGTGGTCAGTATGATGGCGTTATCATAAACGAGGCTGGGCTTATCTCAGACTTAGAGGACCTCTGGGCAGGGCCTATCGCGGCTATGTTATTAGACAGAGCAGGGTGGGCATGGCTTCAAGGGACTCCTAAAGGTAAAGGCCCTCTACATAAGTTCTTTCTTAGGGGACTACCCGATAAGACTGATCAAGGGAAACCTAATCCTTGGAAATCTTTTAGGTTCCCTACCAAGACTAATCCTTTCATTCCCCCCGAAGAGTTAGACAGACTCAAAGACGAGCTACCAGAAGATATCTTTCAACAGGAATTTTTGGCTGAGTTCTTAGACAGTGGAGGGGCTGTCTTTAGAGGGCTTGATAAGATGAGGAGAAACAGTGAGAACACTAAATTATTACCTCAAGCAGACATGTGTCGAGTTGGTATCGACCTTGCTAAACATACTGATTTTACTGTTTGTATTGCTCTGGACCCTGCCAGTAATGTTATTGGCTTTGATAGGTTTAATAATCTCGACTGGAATATCGTCACAACAAGGATTGAGAGATTCTGTTCGCGTTTTCGGGGAACGGTGGTCCTTGATGCCAGTGGAGTGGGTGATCCAATCTACGATAACCTTGCGGCAAAAGGCCTTGCTATTCGACCAGTTAAGTTCACTAACGAAAAGAAAACTCAGATGGTGCAAAACCTTATGCTCCTCATTGAGGAAGAAATCCTGAGAGTACCTTGGCCTGACCATAGTCATGGGCAAGACAACATCACTGAGCATATATGGCAAGAGCTAGAAGCCTATAGTTATAACATCACGGCAACAGGCCGCATTAGATACGAGGCTCCAAAAGGGTTCCATGATGACTGTGTGACCGCCCTCTTCTTAGCGGCTTCTGAGCTTGCTCCGCAGATGGCTTCCCACCACATGTACCAAGCCTTAGATGTAAATAGGGAAATAGGTCAGGCTTCTCACGATTACTAGACAAATAACAGTAAACATCTTATTATCTTCGCTAAGTTTCTCTTTATTTGGGTGGTGTGATGCACGGCAATCCTCGTTTGAAGACAGGCCATCAACGGTTGCGTTCTCCTACTAAGCGTACTACCAAGGCTTCTCCTGCTCGGAAACTCAAGAGGTCTGTTGGAGGGAGCAAACAATGGGGGTTAAAAACAATGGCGAAGAGTGATGCTACCCATAACGCCCCTCGCCTTCATAAAACAATTTTACCCCCGCACTAGAGGTTAGAATGGCTAGAAAACCAACCAATGTAGGAGAGCAATCTGGTATTGATAGTGTTGTTAACCCTACTGACCAGATACACGACAACATAGCAGAGGGAAGAATTGCAGAAGCAGACCCCAGACAGATGGGTCCTTATGTTGACCCTGAGGTAGCTTTAGAGAACGCACGGATTGATTTAATTAAAGATGCAGTAAATGAGCAGACTGCATATGACGAGCTAGATAGAACGGGGCCTATTTATGATCAAGCATTGGTTGACGAACTTAACGCAGAAGATGAAGACCCTGTTACTCAAGTTAGGGTTGAAGTCGAAACTCCTACTGTGCTTCCTGACCAGCAAGGTCCTGAGGCTGTTGGTAACGCTCTCAACCGCGATGACAACGCGGCTGAATGGCTGGATCAAGAAACTGAACGGAAACTCGTAGACTACGCAAGAGCGCATTTTGACTTATCTTACGATAGGATATCAGACCGCTACCAGTACTGGCGGGACTCAGAAGTCACCCATGATATCTATGTTCCCGCCAGTATTGTGGAGAGGTCCAATTCATCACAGAGATCATTTAATACAGGTAGTATGTCTCAGGCCGAAGCCTCTGGTCGATACTCCAAGGGCAAGACTAAGGTTATTGATTCCATCAAGACTCCTTACTCTCGCGCAATCAGCGACACGATTTGCACATACAACTTGGCAATCTTTGGTGGCGCACCTCCATTCAAATTAGAGTCTAGTGGCCCTGACGATCAGCGCAGAGCCGCCAAGATTCTAGAGCATCAACTACATAGGAACATGCGAAAGGTAGGTTATGAACAAAGACTCTATCAAATCTTTCTTGATAACAACCGCTATGGCATGTCGCCAGTCGCCTGTTTCTACGGCGTTGATGGTAATGTTCCTGTTAATATTGACCCTTGGGCCTATTTCCCTGATCCTAGAGTAACCAGCCAAAACCGCCACGAAGCAGAGTTTGTTGGGTATAGGTCTTGGGCTTCTCGTACTACGCTTCATAGACGTAACCATTACCAGAACCTAGATCGGCTGGAACAGAACAGGCCTTCTACCTCTTGGAGGTCTAACTCTTATTTGAAAGAGGTTATCCGAGGACAGTCTATTGACCCTGCCCTTGCTAGTGCCTCTGAAGAATTAAGTGGAGCAGGATCGAAGATTGGATACGCTCACATCTTAAACACTTTATATGTGTACTGTGATCCAAGACGGTTCAACATCCCTGCACCTTTCGGACTTTATAGGATCGTCATTGCAGACGAGACTGTGATTATTCAGTTCGATAAGTCTCCCTACCCCCATGACCAGATACCCGTCATCCACGGCGAGGCAAACTACGATGCCCATCGTACTTTTGCTACATCCCTTTACGATCTCTTAATGCCTCTTCAGCGTTATCAAGATTGGCTACTCCGTACCCGTGTTGAAAATGTGCAGAGCATTGTACAGAACCGTTTGGTTGTTGATCCGAACCGTGTGAATATTAGGGATATCCTTGATCCTAATGCGGCAAGACTTATCCGTACTCTTCCGGGGTCTAACCCTTCTGAGGCTCTGATGCCTCTAACTATTCCTGATGCCACTAGGAACTATTGGCAAGACATGGATACCGCAGGGCAACTTATGCAGAGGGTAGCGGCGGCTAGCGACACAGCGCAAGGAATTCAAGCAGAGACTCAGCGTACTGCTACTGAGATTGCTCGACTTACTTCTCTAGGACAACAACGGTTAGGGATGCAAGCACGGCTACTTTCTGCAAGCACAATGAGACCTCTGGTCCGTCAGATGGTCAGTAACCTTCAGTACTTCCAGATTGATGGCGGAACTGTATCTCTCCAAGAGGAAGTAACTCCTGAGAATCCTCAGGGTATGGTCTCTTATAACAGGTCAGAAATACTTGGCGATTTCGATTATGTTGTGGTAGACGGTACGTTACCCACTAGCCCAGAAGAGAACTCCGAGAATATTACTAGGGCTATTAGGGTGTTGACAGAGACAGGTGCGTCCCAAGGATGGGATATGAGTAAATTTGTAGAACGTCTGATTGAGAGCTTCGGCTTCTCAGATGTAGAGAATTGGAAGGCGGCTCCTCAACAGATGATGCCAGATGAGCAGATACAACAGGAATTAGCGGCAGGAAATATCCTTCCAATGCAACAAGCTCAACAGGAGATGGGAATAGGACAACCTCCTATTGGCCCAGAACCTGATCTTGCCGCTCCAGCAGAGGTGATGCCTTAATGCCTAAACGGACTAGTGGAGAACTAAAAGCAGGGTTTGAGAAATTACGGAAGGAACCTTTCTTCCAAATTTACACTGAATCCCTGACAGGAGAATTTAACCGAGTACTTCAAGCTCTTATGCAAAATGCAAACTCGGATGAGAAAGAGCTTAGAGTATATGCAAGTGTAATGAGCGCATTTCAAACTGCGTTGAATTTGCCTGATCTTTTGATCAAGCAAGCTGAAACGGAAGAGGAACTAGAGAATGGCCCCTACGAACAAGAGTGAGGCAGAAGTCACTGCCATGAAGAACAAAGGTTCTGGTGCAATCACCGATCCTAATCAAGCGGCGAACCCCCCTGAGAACGCCCCTCAACCTCCGTCAGACGCAGAGGCCAACCCAGATAAGGATGGGCTTCGTGCGGCAGACAGGTTGTATGCTAACGACAGGTTAGAAGCCGACTACGATTTTGAGGTGATGCAGGATGTTGATCCTAGAGAGGATCGTCAACCTGAGGATGCGAACCAGCAAGAGCTTGGCGAGGATGCCGAGGGTGCTATTGATCGTATGCTCAAGATTAAATATCGGGGCAAAGAGGAAGAGATTCCCGAAGCAGATGCGATTACCATGGTTCAACAATTCAAGATGATGGACAACAAGTATGGTCCTATCCTTGAGTTGGCTCGTAAGCTCTCGGAGCAAACGGGGGAGAAAGACCCCGAACGAATCGCATTAATGATGGCGCAGAACTTCGGTGCGTTATCTCAAGGCGTGGACAATTCTGCTTCTCCTCAAGAAGCTCCTGTCCAAGCACCTCAGGTTAACCCAGAAGTTATGCAGATGCAGAATCAAGCTAGTAAAGAGGATGCACGGCAAAAGGCTCAAGCCTTCTTTGATGATAATGGGTTGACTCCTACAGAGGATGCCATGGCTTCTATGCAGAATATGATTCTGTATGGAGATCAAATGTCCACGATAGCTAGTATGTTGCCATCCATGATGTCAGATATTGAGGCTTTCAAACAACAACAAGCCCAGAATGTGATACAAAGCCAGCGCAGTCTAGTGGACTCCACGGCTTCTGCTACCGCTCAAGAACTAGGGATAGACACTGAACAAGAGTTCAATGACTATATTAGTTGGGTGGAAGAGCAGGAGCAGTTCATTCCGGGATACAAAGAAATCATTAGTGCAAATCCTAAAGCGATGGATAAGTCCATTCGGGATTACCATGCTATTGCTACTGGAAATAGAAATACGCAGGAGCAAGCGGCTATGAAGCGTAATGTCGAAAAGACTATTCAACGTGCTGGAGGAGAAACGGTTGCCAGTCGGGGTAGTGATGCTCCGGGAGGTCCTCCTCCTAAGGACTTTAATGATGAGATAATGAATCTAATTTAATTCTTAACAATTAGATTTGTTTTTGCTACAATTCGATCACTACACAGGCTTACCTAGGTTTGCCGTTTAGCAGTCAAGACCCGATCAAGGAAACTCACTGTTATTCCGCTAAATAACTTCGGAGCCACCGTAGCGAATTTAATCTTTAACCCTCAAACGCCATGGAGGTTTTTATGGCTACATTAGGTATGAGGGGTACTGGTTCGTTTGCGGCGGATCATCGCCCCGAAAACTGGAGACAGAAGTACTTGATGCTGGAGCCTAACGGTTCTGCACCTCTTACTGCTATCCTCTCCATGCTCCCATCTGAGAAAACAGATGACCCGGAGTATCACAACTTCCGTAAAGACATGCCCAACTGGACTGGCACGGTGAAGGTCGGATCAGGTGCTATTGGTAGTACCAGTGACACTGGTTTGGAATTCGGCGCATCTGCTGATGCTGAGTTCTGTCGGGCTGGACAACTCTGGAAGAACGCTTCAACAGACGAAGTCTTCCGAATCACTTCTATCACTGGAGCCGAGGCCGTCATTGAACGCGGTGTCGGTAATAGTGGTACGGGTGTAAACATGACAGCCGCCGATGTGATCTATATGATCGGTAATTCAAACGCTGAAGGTGCGGCATTGCCGAGTGCCATCAGTTATGATGCCTCATCTACGGAGAACTACACGCAGATTTTCCGTACTCCATATAGCATCTCTCGTACTGCTATGCACACCAACTTCCGTACTGGGGACCAGTATCTTGAAAAGAGCCGTGACGCTCTTAAAGAGCATATGGTTTCCATGGAACGTGCGTTCATGTTCGGTAAGAAAAGCACTGATGCGGCGGCTCTTACGGAACGTACTACCGAAGGTATTTTCACCTCTGTTACAACGAACATGAGTGATGCGGCTTCGGCTTTTGCCACCAACAATAAGGTGACGGAAGCTGAACTGGATACGTTCTTGGCAGAGAAAGCCTTCGCTTTCGGCTCCAGCGAGAAGCTGGCCCTCTGCGGATGGAAAGTTGCTAACTTCCTTCAGCAGATCGGTAAAGCTCGCTGGCAACCAGTAGACTATAGCGACTCCTCTTATGGTATCTCTCTTCAGACCTATAAGACTTTCGCTGGAACTCTACAGGTTAAGACACACCCCATGTTCCGTCAGATCAGTGGTTTCGAGAACAACATGATTATTCTCGACACCAAGGACCTTCGCTATCGGTTCATTGACGATACTCAACTTTTGAAGGATCGTCAGACCGCTGGTGAAGACGGAGTAACGGACGAGTACCTCACCGAGTGTGGTTTGGAACTTCTCCAAGAGAAAACCCATGCGGGTATTCTCAACTGGAGTGTTGCGCCGTAACCTAAGGCTAGACAATTCCTAGACAAAACGGCCTCTAAAGAGTATTCTTTGGAGGTCGTTTTTGTTTGTGGACATGGAGTCTTAGATGCCAGCAAGGAAAAAGAAAGATACTCAGCCCAACACTCCCAAGGATCAAGTCTTCTACACTAAGAAGATGAAATCTATCACTATACGAAATAAGGATTATGTCTTCTACAAAGGTAGGTTAGAGGTTCCCCATGAGATCGGGGAGCTTATTAGGCAGACTAGTCATTATGCAAACGGGTCTCTCCTAGCTTCCGAAGAGTCGATTCTGGTGAATGATCAATTAGAAGCGAAGGCTAATTATGAAGAGTTGGTGGCTTTAATGGAAGATGCTAAAGGGGAGTATGTCTTTCGTGTTAATGTACGTCCTCACCTGACTATTCCTATTAGAGGGGAGAATGTTATCTTTAATGACCATTACGCTGTGGTTTCTGAAGAGCAAGCCGAGTTGTTACGGACTCACCCATTCCTCAATCAGGGTAAGATAACTGAGGTGACTGTAGAGTTGCGATGAGTACATCACTTAATATTAGTCAATCTAGCGATAGAGGGGATTTCTCTGGCGGTCTTTATCTTGCACAAAATGCTATGCAAGAACTAGGGGACGCAGAGGCTTCTTACTTTATTACTGCTAACCAACAAAGATTCCTTAATTACGCTAATCGTGTAGTCACAGATGTAAATCGTCATCCAATGTTTCTGGATTTACTGGATGGGGCTTACGATGATCAGCAAGGTTCTATCACTGCTGACAGCCAAACCCTAGTTCTTACAGGAACTCCTACGGTAACCTTCAACACATATACTCCAGTCAAAGTAGCTGGTGCAGGGTTTAGTGCTGAGAGTGGAGGGCAATCCGCAACTACTGCTGGAGACCTCTACACTTTTGTAATTCGCCAGACTACCGACAGTTCTGGTAATACAGTCTCAAACTCTTGGAGATTAGCAGACACGGCTGGTGTTACAGTTACAGATGCAGTGGTGTCCCATCCCTACAAAACGAGAATAAAACGATATACTGAGTTAAGCAGTGATACCTATAGACCTATTGATGACGAAGTAATGGTTTTAGGTATCAAGAGTTATTTTATGAAAGATGATTCTGACACTAATAACGCAGGGCTAATTACGTTAGCGCAAAATGAATATACGCTTTCAATGAATTCGTGGTTAGGCTCTATTGTTAATGTTCAAGGGAACCTGACGGTAGAAATTAGCGAGTACACCTAATGCCTCGTAAGCTATTTCCTTACGGTAAGTTCCTCGGCTTGGATTCGATTACCAGCTTCGACAACATGAGCGAGCGTTACCAGCACATATTGAGTAACGCTTATGTAGATTTTAGAGGACAAGTACACAAAGGCCCCGGCTTCACGGGCGCACCAAACTCCGCAACCTCAGGTGTTAGTGGTGTTGTTGCGGGTGCGGAAGACACACTTTCTTATACCTACAGACCAAGTGGGGCTAGCGTAACAATGCCCTCCCAAATGGGTACATGGGCAGAGGGTGACGCTAAAGGTAAATTTGCTTACTCCCACTGCACTGTAGTTCACACAAGGAATAACATCCTTCGGGGCTACTTTGGTGGTGTCTCAAGATGTATCTTTCACCAAACGAATTCTTCGGATTACGATGATATCTACACCTTCATTACATGGGCAGTTAATTATCTATACGGTGGGGCAAATAATACAATTACTCTCGCCGCTAGTGGACAGAATCACGGACTCCAAAACGGAGAGAAGGTCTATTACCTACCCCTTGGCACAACTTCCAGTGGTGAGGATCAATTACCGCTGGTGCGGTATCTCAATCTTATTGTCGGTAAAACTTATTATATTTGTAATAGGACTGATGAGACTGTCCAACTGGAAGAGACTCCCAGCGGTGGAGCTATCAGTAATATTGTTAATGCCTCCTACGACAGCCCGAATGATGCCCATGCTCTAATTCCTTTTGAGCGAAGTAGTATATGGTATGGGGAGAATGAGGCTAACTTTAATACAGGGACAACGAATAGGTTTAATTATTCTTCTTCTATCCCCGATTTTTATATAGGGGATTCCTCCCGTATCGCTGGGTATGAATATCAGTGGGTTGAGTTTCAAGACCTTCGCGGAGATGCTACAGGGAATTCCAAGTCTTGTGGCATAGAGTGGAACTGGGTTACTGCCGCCGCCAATTCTGCGGCAGAGTCATCCTCTGATACGACAGGGTTCTACCACGGCTGGTCTGATTATACTTCCTCAAAGACGCTTGTTCCTATCAATTACCACCCCCCTGCTTCTGCTCGCTTCCTTCGTGATACTTATTTCTTTATGCGTGGATGGGACCCCATTATGTATGTTGGGGGAACGGCTGATACATCAACCGGGACCGTCAACCGCTGGCGGTATGCCCGTAACAATGTCGAGATGACGTATGTCATTGGGGAAATCTCTGCGGGGGGTGTATGTACGGAGAGTACAACTACCATAGGAAACACGATAGCTGATGGACAGAAGTTGACGGTGGGTAATTATCTTGATCGGGATGACTCTGCCACAGGCTTCACGGCTAAAACAGGTCTTGAACCCGACATGGTTTATACGGTCTCTGACTTTGCCATGAGTGGTGACCAAGCTACGTTCCGTTTAAAAAAGCCAGACGGAAATTACTTTTCTCATGTAGCAAACACTAGTGCCGCTTACTATGCCTCGGTCACTCTCTTAGGGGAACTTGGAAATTTCCCAAAGGGGGGTTCTGCTGTTGTGATCCAAGACAGACTGGTTGTTGCTGACCTAATTGGTACTGGTGTAAATAATTCACGAAGGGACACTGAACTTCACATTAGCGCATTAGGGCGGATTGACGATTGGAGAACTAACACCAGTGGTGGGGATACGGCTCTAGCTACGGATGGGGCTGTCATTGATGTTCGTAACCAATTCCAAACCCGCGACAGGATCGTCGGCCTTGGTGTATTAGAAGGGGACAAGCTAGTCGTCTTTGGGCAGAACGAAATCTTAGTTTATATTACAGACACAGACATCAATAAGTGGATATTGGCTACTGACTTCCGTGTGAACATTGGGTTGTTTGGACGTAATACAGTTGTCAACGTAGGACAGGAACTTCTCTTCTGTAGTAAGTATGGCATCCACACTCTTCGCCGTGCAATGTCTGGTTTGACGCTTGAGAGTAAACTTCTATCCGCGCAGATAACGCCTTTATTTACGCAACGAGTAGCAGAGTGTCACCCCAATACGAATGTCGGTAAGTATAATGATGAGGACACTTCCGACTCCTTTGATGCCTCATTTGGACCCGGCCTACAACTTGGCTCGGTGGCGAATAACCTACCAGCATCCGATGCTTCCTCTCAGACCACCGAGCTAGTTGATGCAACTAAACTACACGCCAACGGTACACCTATACGCGATGGCTTTGCTAACTGGCCTTTTGCTTACTTAGAACCTCAAGCGTTCTTTGATGCGGATATAGGAATCTATCATGTGTTCTTTCCCGATCCTTTAGAGCCGCATAAGAAGGCCTCTAGTATCTCTATGACCTACCAACCCAAGCCCACTGGTCAGGCTATCCATATTAGTTTTTCTTCTTCTCCTTCTTCCCATGAAGGTCCAACTTGCGGGTCATATATGCAAGTTATGGCGGATGAGTATCGGTATGACCGTACTAACCCAACTAGCGGCGAGGTTGTATCCCAGTGGTACAACAGTGGTGTGGCAAACACTGTCACGGGAGCAAACTATTATGCGCTATATACGGGAACTGATTTAGAGGATACCAGCGCAGTCTCCCAGTCTTACTCTGCCTCTGGTTTATTCGGTAAGTTTGGTAAGTCCCAAGGCTTCGATTTTAGGACACCTACCCTCTGGCAAGGCACACCAGATACTTATAAATATTACAAAAGATTCGTCTTACGGTGTTGGCAAGACGAAGGAATTACGACCTCCCCCAAAGATTATGAAGCTACGCTTACTTTAAAATTTTATGATGAAGCTAATAATCTACGGGACACTCGTATAATCACACCCCCTCCAAAAGATAGGGTTGCAACCTACGATGCTGGGACAGGGGATACTAATTTTACGGGGGTAAGACCTGTTGAAGTTCCACTAGCTATCAGAGCTAAAGGTCTTAGCGTACAGGCAACTACAGCGGCTGGGGTAGAAGGCCAAGTTGTGATTACTGATTTTGGCTTAATAGTTGATACAAAGTAAGAAAAACCTTATACTACTTCATACTTAATGTATTCTACGAGGCAACTGTCAGACGAGAATATCTAAACTTGATTGGATATTTGAATGTTGCCGTTAGAGAAATACGACTCTCCAGATAAGTTTATTCCTTTAACCCCCACCGAAGTTACTTGTGGGTGCGGTAAGAACCCAAGGTCTGACAGCTTGGCTTATAAACGTGACATGTATGATATAGTTTCTCTTATGTCTGCCTGTCCTCACTATGGAGGGTGGCCTCTTCGCTCTATTAAAAGAGTGATTGCTCCTGCTGTTCTTCTCAACCAATACAAAATCTTTCGGTATGCTAAGAAGCCTGTCGGGTTTGTGACTTGGGCATTTTTCGATGAGGAAGCGCATAACTCCTTTGTCCATAACTTCCGACTACTCCGACCATCCGATTTCCACTCAGGTAACAGACTGTGGATTATGGATGTTTGCACCCGTGCCGATGCGCCTAAAGGTTTGCCTCGGAAGATGATCCGCTACCTTCGTGAGCGGTTTGCTGATAGGGTTTATCAGGGCGGGGCCTTCTGGAAGAAAGATAACAAATCCCACAAAGGTGTGAGGTCTGCTTATGTTTGACTGGCGTAGACCGATGTGGACGGACAATCCACTTCAGAAGCCGTGGGAAGAGTTAGGCTTTAATGAGTACGAGGCTAGACACTGTTGCTTTGGGTCTGACGGTGGTGAAGATGGTGGGGCTGATGACCAAGACGGTGGCCTCACTGCTGAAGATACTTCTGGTTCAGTTACAGGTACAGATGCAAGTACCGAAGCTGATGGTCAGGAGATGGATGACTTCGATGCTTATGGAGAAGCCTACACTGACGAACACTCAGCCTCTATGGGTAACGAGAGTGCGACTGAAGGAGAACAAGGCGAGGAAGCTGGTCTAACTAGTGTCTGGGACCCCGAGACAGGTAAAGAGTACGGACAACAACGCAGTGAAGGTTTCTGGGGAGGTATGGAAGTTACAGACCCCACAAAGAGTAGCTGGGGCGGTAAGGTTCTTGACGCTTTTCTGAGTATCTTTAAGACTATCCTTGTAACCAAAGTTCCAGCCCTAGCTATCCCTATAGGGTTGTATAACATATCTAAAGCTAAGACTGTGGGAGAGGCTATACCTAGTATCATTGGTATGGGAACGATGCTTCCCGGAAATGTGGGTAAGGCGTTCTCCAACGTAAGCGCGGTCTTAGGTGCGGCATCAGCGGCTAAGAAGGGAGCCGACTTTGTTACAGGCGATTTATTAGATAAGCCTGACCTTATGGAACCTGTAAATCAAATGATGGCTGGTGTTAATCGAAACCTAGGGCTGAATACCCCGAACCCTGCTCATATGAATATTTGGGGAGAACTCGGTATTAGAGGTCCTAACGATGGTAGTGGTCAGGCCCCTCCTCCTTCCTCTAGTGGTGGTACTTCTACAACAGGGGCCAGTGATCCCTTTGGAGGAAACTACGGGTCAGGTGATGACTCTCCCGACCCAGAACCGATAAAGAGAATTTTGGCAGAAAACGTACCAACACGGACATCAACTCCGTTGATGACGAGTTCAGTCTCGGAGACCATGCCCTTGAGTATGACCTCCTTCGGTGATCCTGAGGGCAAGAGACTTCCGTATGGTATGACTAGCCCCTTCTCAGGGGTGACTGATAGTTTGGACGGAGCCTCTATTGGCTCCTTATATGGGTCCCCTAGAGCGGGACGAATGAGAGCGGCGGCATAGGTGCATCATGGGTGTTTTTGATAAAGTAACTGATTTCTTTAGTAAGCCAGCAGTCCGTATAGGCTTGGGCGTAGCTTCTGCGGCTGGCGGGGCTGGCCTCTTCGATAGCTTTGACAATAGCGATGAAGGGGGAACGGATTGGTCTAATGTTCTTACCACAGGGGCAGGGATAGGCAATCTAGTTAGTGCGGCCTCTGCCAGAGATGCTTGGTCTATTCCTCAAGCGGCTTTAGGTGGTTATGGAGTTCTTCAGAAGAACAAGATCGGTGGTATAGGAAACTTCGGAACTTTCGGACAAAGCTACGATAGAGTTATGAAAGCACCTCCGGGATTTGGTTCTGGCGTAAGCGCATTTTTTGGGGGTCAACAGCCCGGTCAAACTGCCATCTCAGCACCTATCAGCCTTGTAAAACCACGTCCTCAAGTGGATGCTAACACCACAACTTCACAAGGGGACGGTGTACCGATCATTCAGAGTGAGGAGGATCGGTATGCCGCACCCCTTCTTACTACTACTTCTTCTTCTACGACGGGCGGCGAGCAAGTTAATCGTAGTAGTTTAGAACAAAGAAAAGCGGCTTTTCGTGCGAATACCGGGGCGAAGCCATCGGGTATGTTGCACGATGGGACAACTCACAACAGTGATGGTTTTATGAATCCGCTGAGAGACCAGAGGAACAACTTATCTGGTGGTGAGGGAACCCCACGCCTTGGGGGAGGCCATGATATTGATACACTATCATCACCTGATTCTCCTTGGATATCAGGTCTACAGCCCGGAGACTTGAGGCAGGGGATTAACACCAACCTTCAAGCAGACTCCCTCGGTCCTGCCCTTAATAATAGTATCGAACAAAGAGTCAGTGCCGTTCCTTCTGCACATCTAGGGCAATCAGCGGCTCAACGTATCGCGGGACAGGTAGCGGAAAACACACAGAAGGCGGCATCTAAAGACTTTAAAGGCTTTATGAATAATGTGTTCCAGAAAGCTATGGATAAACCTCTAGCTACTTTAGCTATAGCTAACGCTATTATGACTTCTTTTACGGATACCCGTGACGAAGATGCCGCTTCTGCATACGCAACGGAGATGGCTTATTATCGTCAACGACTAGACCCATCTTCTGGATTCGCCCAAGAATGGCAGGGTGCTTATATCCAAGATAAAGAGGATGAACTTGATAAACATTTCGCTAAAGCGGAAGCCGATTTTACGGCAACCATGGCTCGTAGAGGTATGAACGACACTACTGTCGCCGCTTCTGGTAGAGCTTCCCTTGCCAAAGCGAAAGCTAAACTTAAAGCGAATATTAAGTCTGATGCTTATCAAGCCTATGCCAACTACCAAAGAAGCCTGATGCAAGCAGAGGCTTACGCTGGTAAGAACGCTCTCGCGGCGGCTAACGTAGCTCAAGGTTCTGGGTCTAACTTCCAAAATGCGGCGGCGGCGGCTGTTAAATCTATAGTTTAAGGAGGGCGGTATGCCTGAGTGGACAACGGTAGTAGATAGGTTAGGCACTCTTGCAGGGGGGATGCAACATGCCCTTAATGCCAAAGAGAAAGCTGAAGCCGCAACTCGTTATGATAGGTGGCATGACTTAGAGAAGTTAAATGCTAAGTACGCTCTAGCTAATGCTATACAGGGAGGTCAGAATTACAGAGCGGAATTACAGGCTCTGTCGAAAGCCCAGCCTAAACCTATTACTTGGTCCGAAGATTCAAAGATTACTGATGCAGTCAGTGAGGCAGTGACTACGGCTTTTACCCATCCTTTAGGGGATGGAAATGCTTCCGACCTCTTCTCTGGTGATGAACTTACTTCAGACGCTCAACCTTTGTATGCCGAGCTTTCTGGAATGGCAGAAGAAGCCTTACGTTCTCGTCCTGATATTCTTAAAGACCCTAGTAAAGTAAAGGCTTTCCTTAATCAGTGGATGCAAGATTACGCTCCTATTGTGACTGATGATGCTCGTCCATGGTATCGGGGGTGGTTTGGTGACCAGCCTAGTTACACTTTCGGTGGTTCTGTGGGTGCAGAGATCAATAGGATTAGACAGAGCCTTCAGCGTATTACGTCCCCTTCGCAAAGACGTAAGGCTCTGCAAAAGGTTCAACAAGATTTAGCTAAGAAGTATCCTCCTCAGACAGCAAGAATCCTATTCCAGCGAATATCAGGCGGCATGTAATGGCTGACAATACGGACGACCTCTTTACCAACCCGACAACACGGGCGGCTTCAGATCGGCTTGAAGCCTCTAAGAAGCAACTAGAGGGGATGTACCCCGCTGGTAAGGCACAGGCTTTCTTGGATGCTACCCGTCCTAAGACAGGACCTTTTGGGCAAATTAAAGGGTCTGGTATGGCGGATGGTCTTGCTGAGATTGCCAGCGGGTTCCCAGATTATGCACCTCTTGCCGGGGAGAAGGGAACCACAGGAACCGTCCAAGGCCCTGATGATATTCAAGATGGTGATTTTTCTGATTCTTTTGCTCGCGCCCACAGCAATGCTTGGAAAGATGTTGGTATAGGCTTAACGGCTGTCCAAGGAAACGAAGACGATCTTATGGTATCTCTAGAGCAGAAGTACCAGCGGAGGGCAAATGGTCTAGATGTAGACCCAGAACTCTGGACAGCAGAAGCGAAGACATGGTCAGAAGGGGCTAAACAATTCTTCACAGGGAAACACCGTTTCTTTGATCGTGATTACTGGGGGAATTTTGCTGGTGGGCAACTACCTATGCTGGAAAGCATGGCAGTCGGCACAGGGGTAGGGGCCAAAACAGGGGCTATGTACACTGCTTGGGCAGGGCCTAAAGCATTGATTGGTGCAGGGGGAGGAGCCTTAGTTGGTGCGGCTGGAGGAAGTGGCGCACATGTATATTTACAGACTCTTGGTGGGACACTCACTGATGCATACTTTATGTATCGTCAGAAAGGGTTCGGAGGACGAGAGGCATACGAGAAAGCTAGAGAAGTTGCGGATGTGGATGCCGCTAAGTCTGGCGCGATAGCCTCTTTAGCTGTCTTCGTTGCTCCTCTACGTCTAGCTAGTGGTGCGACAGCAACAGCAGGACGAGCCACTGTTAGTGGGATTAGTCGCGCTGTCCCTAGAGTTATATGGTCTGCCCCCGCTGGAGAAGCTGTAAAGACAACTATTAAGAAGCAGTTACTTCAACAGACTCTAATCGTGCAACCATCCTTAGAGTTAGTGGATACGGTCACCTCTAATGTTATAGCAAAAAATTCTTATGACCCTGCCAGAGTTCTTCATCAAGGCTCCGTTGATGCCGTTGTAGGCTCTATCCTCTTTGACATCCCCACTACAGGGGGTGGGATGATGTTCCAGAGGTACAAACGGAGACAGGCTTTAGGCCCTAACGAGGACGGAACTCCCGGAACTGACGGCGAAAATACTTTTGTGTATGCCCCTGCGTTTGATCCAGAACCTGATCAATCCGCTCCTCTCGTCCCTGCTCCCCTTCAGTTGGAGGGGCCAAGATTCCAAGTCATGCCACAACCTGACGGCACATTTGTGGTCAGAGATAGGAACGAGTCTCAGGTCTATGAGACAGGAACTTTCTTGGCTCCTGAGACCAAAGACCAACTTCAGTCTGGGCTAGACCAACTCGTTCAACAACTACAACAACTAGAACAACGAGCTAATATAGCCGAAGGCCAAGGCCGTCCTGATGCGGCTATAGCGAAAATCTACGAAAAGATACGAGAAGTTGAAGCTCAGATAGAGGCTCAACAAGCCTTAGTAGACGGTAAACCTACTCCGTCAAACGAGGAAACGGCTGTTGACCTATCCATGGTTTTCGATAATGAGGCTGATGCTCAAGCTGAAGCGGAAGCTCGTAACCAACATGCGGCTAGTGAGTGGGCTAGCCCATGGTTCCCTGAGAATAAAACCAGTCGGGCTAGTTTTGTCCAAGAACAGATTGAACGTCTAGCCGCCAAAGATGCAGAACTTCGTCAGACAGAGCCTGAGTACACAGGCGATGTGAAGTTTGATAACGCTATTAACTTCCTTCAGTGGTTGGGGGAAGCAGACGCTATTATAGATCGGATCAATGCTCTCCCCATACAAGAACGAAACTCCCAGAAGAACCAAGCATTGTATGCGGATGCTAAAGAACGCCTGTGGTTACTGAAAAGTCTGATGGACCCAGTGCGGATTGCTACTCGTCCTAACAAGATTTTCACCTCTAAAGGAATAACGTATCGGGTCTGGCTAGATCGTAATGGAGAAGCCTTCCAGCCGAAACCGGGGAACCCCAACTGGATTAGGGTGTACGATCAGACTAACAAAGCGAAGGGGTATCGTGATGTATCAGTAGCTTCTGGGGAGTTGGAGGATATCTCTGTCCCGTTACCTACTAATATGTTGTTGAATGACCCCGATCATCTGAAACGTATCTATGAAGTTAAGCGTAGGTTTGATGAGACCTTACAGCTTCCTCCCTCAGAGTTGAGACTGACTGATCAATCGGACCCCCGTGCGCCTGATGCTAGTGTTATCCAGACAGATGTAGATCAGCAAAAGGCAGACTTTGATGCCGCCAATGAACTAGCGGAACAACAGAAAGCTGAGAGGGAAGCCAAAGAGGAAGCTGATAACGAATCTGAAGCACGTTTTCTTGAGCGGAGTAAAGAGGTTTTAGAACGCAAAGGGGCAGAGGCCGAGGCAGTAAGCCCTGATGTAGGAGAAGCGGCGGCTCTTTCTCAAGCCTCAAGACCTTTTGCCGTACCAGCGGCAGGACCCGACACTATTCTGGTAGGTACTGGGGATGTTAGAACTATTCCCATATCACAGGGTGCAGTCCGTAATGACTGGGAAGTGGAGGAAGCTGAAGCTGAAGCTGAAGACGCTCCAGCCCCGGAAGCTGTCGTAGACATAGACACAGACGTAGACACAGACACACAGACAGCCGCTGTAAAAGCAGACGTTCCTTTAGAACTCTTGGAGTCTATGGATGCGGAAGAACTCGCCCAAGCAGACGCGGAATCTGCGGCCCGAAAAGAAGTAGAGCGCATAGAAGCGTTTGCCAAAGAGCATGATTTGGAAAGCGTCTATGATATGGCTAGAGAGAACGCCAATCAGACCTCAACAGAGGGTACTTGGGACCAGCGTATGGCTGGCGTTATTGAACGTAATAAGAAACTTGCTCCTTACAATGAAGGGAAGAACGTCCTTAACGAAGATACTAATATGGATTCTCTCCCCTACCTCAATAGTATTATAGGGTCCTTCCAAACGCTCATGGAGGACGGGACATTTGATTCTCCTCTAACAGAAAAAAATGAACTAATTCCTAAGGAGACCTACGACTTATACCGCTCTCAGAAATTCGGGGAAGGTATAAGAAGCATTGAAGAGGCAGTGCCTAAAACCCTTGAGGCTAAGACTGATATCCTCATTAAGAAGTATGAGAAAGCTCAAGGAAATACCCCCACTAGGACTGGGCCGCTGGTGGATGCTCTCGTTGGTGCAGTACAAGGTAAGAAGAAGCCAGCCACTAAGAAGATTTATGTCTACGTCAAATATAAAGGCGAGACTAAGTTTGTACCTCATCAAGTTTTTGAGGAAGCGGAGGATGCAAAAGACTCTACAATTATGTCAGAGGTTGAGGCTGAGATTGATGACCTAAAGCAACAGGGTCACAAAGCTAAAAAGAGTAAGAAACCGTTCCCTCCTAATGTTCAATATAGTGTTCGTCCAGAACCCCTCATTGAAAGGGTCTTGGCGTTTGTCCCGCAAGCACAGAAGAAACGAGTAGCTAAAGTTCTTCAGATGTATTCGGATGCTCTCGGCCCAGAGATGGATAGTGTTAGACTCATGTCTCTGGCTCAATGGCTTTCTGATGTTGATCCTTCTACCCCTGCCGAAACAGCGGCCTTGTTAGCGCAGTTCGTAAACAAGTTAGATGGACATGTCGAAAGAATCATAGCCATCAATACAGACCTTGATACCGCCACTATCCTAAATGAATTAAGCCATGAGTTAGTTCACTTAGCAGTAAAGTTAAAGAACCTTCCCGAGGCGGGGATGATCGAATGGTATCGGGCCTTACCTGAGAACACTTTCTATAAACAGAAAGTTAATACTACGGATGCCTACAAGAACTTACCTGAGGCTAAAAAAGCTGAAGAGGTTCTCGCTATGGTGCTGGCTGAGATGTCTACTCAACGCTATGGCGGAAGACTCCATAGAGAGAGCGGATTCCAATATCTATTACGCCAGATACTTCGGATGTTCAATGAACTCTACGACACAATAACTGGGACCAATATGGTCAACAGGTTCTTAGAGAACATCAGGAGTTATGGCGTAGATGTGAACCCTGTCAACCCCATGGAAGAGTTCGTCAAAGCAAGTCGAGATGCTTATGCGAAAGAAGCGTGGGGAGATGGCAGAGCGGCGGCAAGAGAGGAAGGAGAATCCGCTATTAACCCTCACCCCGCAGGAACCACAGAGTATCGGTTCTGGAATATGGGGCGGGATAGTATTCTTCTCCAGAACAAGGGCCATACAGAGCAAGAGAATGAGGTGCAGTTTTCTATCATCAATGATCCTAACCCTGTAGGGAAAGGTAAGATTGGCCTCGTCTATAATGCTATGGAGGAATCGGAAGCTCCGAAGCCTACTCGCAAAGTCTACAAGTTAATGAGGTTGTTCAAGTCTAAGAAGGGTTTGATTTACCCCTTATTTGCGAGAGCTTCTACAGGAACTCGTAGTACCGAAGCACAGGCCTTCACCATGGGTGAGTGGTACAGAGCAGAAATCCAGAAGCCAAACGATTTAGCAGAACGTCCGGGAATTCATTCACTAGGCTTGCCTATCTTTGAACAGGGCAATGTCATAATGAAAGCCGACAATGATATTCGTGTGTGGGCAGAAGTAGAAATTCCCACCATGAAGAAGGCTACACAGAAAGAATCGGACTCTACTGCAATCCTCAGTAATGGACAACGTGAAGGGATTAGAGAGCGGTTAATAGGGCCTAACGAAAGCTACAACTTTAAGACTAACCCAAATGCTAAAGTCGGAGCGGCAGGACTGTGGCCCATCTCTGGTGCTATGAAGATCATTCGGTTCTTGGGGAATGAGAGTATAGCTAAGATTCTTACGGACGCAGGGCAGAAAGAATATATCCCTAGTCAGAAGTCCTTGTGGTCAGATGCAGATGCGGCAAAGATGACAGAGGAAGCTCTCAAAGTCAGCGAAGCCGTTAAGAACGCTACGAATGTAGAAGAGTTTATTCCATGGAGTGAGCTAGACCCCACAGGACCTCCTGTCAATTTGACTGAGATGGAACAAGTGTCTGTGCAGTACAGTGTAATTCCGCAACACAGACGAGCGCAGAGAGCTAAACCAGCGGGACAACCCCAACAGACTGTGGGCGGTACAGATTATAGATCACTGGACCTAGACAAGACCTCTGCATCTGTGAACGCACTGAACTTCAATGTAGCTGATGTGTGGGAAGAGGTAGTTGCAGACTATGGCCCAGAAGGAAAAGCTCTGTTAGATCGTCTAGCGGCAGAGAATAATGGGCAAGAGGTTAGACCTCGCGGCAATGCGTTCTGGTTGAAGTCCCTACAACTGCCAGACAGAGCAAGGTTCTGGTACGAGATTAGTAGTGAACGGTTCCTAGACGTATTCAAGAAATTTAACAATCCTCAGTTCATTGCCAAATTCATAGACACGGTAGCCGCTACATCAGTCTTGGCTGGGCCATTAGATAATATTCTTCGGGCGATCTCAGTGACTGCCGAGATGTTCCAGAATAAAGGGATAATGACCGACCTAACGGATAAGGGCCAAGGGGCTGGCGTTAATAAAGCATTATCAGATGACCGACTCCCCGGAGACAAGACCGGGAACTTCGCTGGTACTATGAACTATTTAATGGGGCTTACGGACACCATACCTCTAAGTACTAATGATAGACAGGTAGCGGCATACTTTAATACGAATGGCGATGTTCTGGCTAATGCTCCTAAGACAGCAGTAGATGCTCAAGGTAATAGGGTTAAGGTTCCTTCCTTATATGACATGTTGTCTGAGTTCCACATCCGACTAAGGGATCGTTTGAACCAAGAGCTTTTAGAGCGGAACCCCAACGCAGAGCCTTTCGAGACATGGCAGTTACAAGCCTTAGGCTGGATTGCTATTCGGGCTGAGTTGAACGCTAAGAAAGGAGATGTGTCTCAATACGATGACTATGATCAAGTCATTGAGGTGGCTTTTGATCGTATGGATAAGGCTGGTATTAATGTCTCTGCGAGAGAATTATCGCCAGCCGTTCTTTCGGACCCCAGAGTTCCTTACGCTCTTAGGGATACCCTCCAAGATTTTGAGCAGAGGCCTACCGCTACTGTAGAAACCCTAACAAAGAATACCCCTGTCGGTAAGGCTTTCGATGTTGTAGCTGACATACTACCCACGCTAGAGAAGACTACGCAGTACCAGAAAACTTTAGATGGTATTCAACGTAGAACTCTTTCCGCTCTAAAGAACAAGGGAAGAGGGGAAGCTATCGTTACTGATCTCTGGCAAGGCATCACAGGTTCCTCTGAGAAATTATCTCGTATGGATATTGGTATCGGAACTTTTGAGGGTGAGCCTAATTGGAATGTCCGTCTACCTTTAAAAGGTATGAATGATGAGCATCGTGGGGTGTTCCTATCTATATTAGGTTTAGTATTCCAGCAGTCTGCTATGGCGGCTCACCAACTTCTACCCGCCAGACCTAATAGAAAAGCGCGGGATGGGTACACCAGAACTTATAGGGTATTTGTTAGTACTCTGGATCGGGACAAAATAGGTCAAAACGAGATTGCTCAGTTAGATTCGGCTTTGGGGATACCTCTTAGCGCACATCGTCAAGCTAACGGGTGGACTATTGATTTCATGGTTGGAGGGTTTGAAGGTGTAACCCTCAATCGTAGAATAATTACCGATGCTATCAACCGTACTGACCTTAAAGACCTAGGTGATATCTTCATAAGTCCCATGGATTATCGTGCCGTTCCGGGATTAGACTATGTAGAAGCCGAAGCAAACGAACACTGGTTAGACCCCCAGACGGGTGCTATGGTGCAGATCGGGTACGAAAAGCAAATTCAGAATTTTGTGGAAGGAATTCATAATGTCGCAATCGCGGAAATCTCAGGCCTCGACACAAGGGTCAACGTCAGGGAAGCGAAAGCCTTCTTTGAAGGCGACCACGCAAACCTCTACTTCTTCAGAAAGTTCAAGTCAGGTAAGATCGAAAGGAAAGATGTACCCAAGTCTGTCCTTAAAAGAGCAGAAAAAATTAGGGCTGAACACAGACGGAGAGTTGATAATCTCCGTAAGGTAGAGGCCAAGCTCTTAGCCCTCTTTGGGGAACAAGAACTGCAACAGCAGAACTTCTTAAAAACGGTACTTCCTAAAATATGGGATCAGCTTTCTAAAGATCAGCAAGAAGCCCTTGGCAGACCCTTCACTCCTGTCCCAGAGATAGCGGCAGAGAATCAAACTGAAAGCGCGAGTGAGCTATTCAAGAACTATGAAGAGGTTAGCAGGGAATACTCTATCCTAGACAGTAAGTCTCAGGCCGAACAGCGTCAGATGATGAACCGCCTGACTCGCGGTACATGGAACTTCACGAATATCTTTACTGGTTCTGCTAAAAGAGTTCGCCAATTAGCGGGTAACGTGAAATCTGCATGGACGCTCTCTAACATATTAGAGCGTGACCAATATGGTAACGTAGACGTAGGCGAGATGGGGTATGCACCTGAGGATGTAAACTCCCAGATCGAACAAATGTCTGCTCTCTATAATAAAGAATACAGTGATATTCTGAGAGGTATGACTGAGGAACAGAAACGTGCGCTTCCTCATATCATGCGCGGTAGGGATGCATATCAAGACAAAGCGACAGGGAAATGGAAGATACCTCTTCCTAAAGGATTCCCTAAAGCTAAAGCTACTCAAATGCGAAAACTTTTAGACCGTATGTGGGCGGAATTGTCTGCTGTCTATGTTAGCCAAGGCTTAACACCCCCTCCTAAAATAAAGAACTACTTCCCTCAACGCTACCAGTTGAACGGTACAATGGATGGTTTTGCAAAAGACCATGTCATGGAACTGTTCTTTGAGTCTGTCTTTACAGGGGCGTTTACCAATGGGCGGCAGAGGGCTAGAGCAGAAGAGGCGGCAAAGACTGTTGTAGAAAAGATTAAGAACGAACACTATCAACCCGTATGGGGAAATAACTTAGACCTACGGGACGATCAAGATATTGCACAACAGCGTAAAGGTGCATACAGCCTTACTTCCCCAGAGCTTCGCCGTCTTATTAATCTTGATCCTTATGCTGAACAAGACGTAATTATGCCTGATGGTTCTATCAGAACTCTACGGTTAGTAGACTTCTTAGACAATGATACTGGCATGATTATGAATGGCTACATCACGAACATGGTGCGGAGGATTAACTTCGCTAACAGGTTCGGAGTTGATGGCAGAATTGTGGCAAACTTCGTTAACCAGTACCAAAGAGATGTGTTCAATAATCCTCTACATGAAGGGGTTCGGGTAAATCCCAGAGGTGAGATTGTCTACTATCGTAATAAAGATGGAAGTATGCGACTCCATTTAGGTAACCCTGTCCCCATGACGGACCCTAACACACCCCGTGTTCGCGGTAAGATTGACGCAGACCTTATTGCCGCAGGGATGCCGCCTCTAACAGGGCAACAACGCCAGACTATAATGACTCTCATTAGGGGTAATATGGGGATCATTAGTACAGGAGAGTTTTATCGTACTGTAAAAGAGCCTATGAACGGGCTGAAGTTTTTCGGAAACCTAAGTCTCCTAGGAATGTCTGCTTGGTCTTCTATTATGGAGCCTATGATTATAGGAAGCAGACTAGGGACACTGCCTATGCTGTACGGCCTCGGCGCACAGATACGAGAAATCCTTCGGGTCCCTGTAAAGACAGTTAGGTCCATAGGTAAAACGTATGCAGATGGGCCGCAACCTAGTACCAGAGATCGGTGGAGTAGGTTCCGCGAACACTATGGATATGACCAAACTGATACCAAAGAGTTTGCTAAAGACTTGGGTATTATCTTTGAAGATATGCAGTACGTCTTACAAAACGCTGTAGAGGACTTAACCTCTGTACGATGGGACAAGATGAACAATGTCTTCTTCCGCGCTAACCTTCTACAGCCTTTAACAGAGATGCAACAAGTAGCCGCTCTTAAAGCTAGTATTCAAGCCTTAGACACTTGGGCGAAGCAAGCTCGTAAAGGGAATAAGACTGCTATCAGAAATCTTAAAGAGGTTCACGCTTGGGATTATAAAACTAATACAGACCTGTTAGGTAAGTACACGAAGCATGACCCCACTAACACCTCTAATGCTGTAGCTAGAGCGGCTCTTCGTCAGATGAACCGTCAGATTATTATGGCTCCAAGTCCGGGGAAAAGACCCCACTGGATGAATGATCCACGGTTTATGCTCATTGCCCACATTAAGACATGGGTGTTCACTTTTAACAACACTGTACTCCAACGCTCTTGGAGAGAGTTAATTAAACATGGGAACCCTTCTCCCTTAATATGGTTGGCAGGGTTTGGTTTCTTGAGTGCTTGGGCCTACGAGCAACGTGAATGGGTGCGATGGGGAGAGGAAGGAAACCCCTATCTAAATCGTATAGGTCTAGGTAAAGATAATCAGGCAGAACGCACAATGTACCTTGCGATAGAACGGGGTAACATGGCGGGTCCCTTACAGTTTGCGATAGACATGTATACAGGGTCTAGACTAGGAACCTTAGACTTAGGCCCCACCCTTATCCCAACTCTTAATGTTCTATATAGAACTGTAGGGGGTACAGGACGGACCCTTAACGCTCCATTTACAGACGATCCTAGGAAAGAGTTTAGGGCTGGTTTGAATGATTTAACCCGTGGTCTCCCTATGATTAACGCTATGGGACAGTACAGAATTGACGCTATCAATACCATTTCTGGTTATACCCCTAGGGGTAGCGGGTCATCTAGTACAAGAGGAAGGGCTTTAGGAGGTCGGCGCAAAATAAAACGGCGTAAGTTAGGGTCGAGGTAAATAACAGATGGCAATCAAGACTACTCGCTATGGCGTGGGAGATGAAATAAACAAGCCTATTGTACCTCCCTTAGAACAGGGAAAGACTTTTTCTTTTCCCTATAAAGCTACAGATAACCAGAACTCTATGTCTACTGAGGCGGGGGTCCACCTTCTAATCATAGAGGGCGGAAGACTTCTCTTTACCAATGATAGCGGCACATGGGAGCCAACCTTTGGGGCCACTGAGATTACTATCACATGGAATCACAGAGAGAAGCGACTGGATTATAAAGATGAAGCGGTCTTTATCTTTAATGCTTTTACCAAACAGAGTGAAGGTATGTCGCATTATAGATATGTCGCAACAGGAGGACAGACTACATTCTCTGGTGCAGATGCTGACGGTAATACCTTATCATATTCTGTAGCTGACGCGGTTCAAGTATTCCAAAACGGTAGCTATGTCCCGCAGACAGACTACACTGCGACAAGCCTCACAAGTATTGTCTTAGACACAGGAGCTTCCGCCTCAGACACTATTACTGTCTGGGCATTACAGACATTAGTGGATCAGACAGAGCTTGTGTCTGCTATTAATAGCACTAGTGCCTCTGCGACTTCTGCCACCACTTCAGCAACAAATGCTAGTAATGATGCAGATGATGCGGAGAAATGGGCTAACCATACTTTTAATACGTTATTCACTCTGAGTGACGGAGTTACTACAGGCTACTCGGCAAAATCTAGGGCTGTAGATGCTGAGAGGTTTGCTGAGTTTACAATAGGGCAGACCTTCGCGGCTACTGGAGAGAATACTTCTACACATTATTCTGCCAAACACTACGCAAATGATGCCGCTAATTCTGCGTCTTCCGCCAGTACTTCCGCTACTTCTACCACTAACAGTGCCGCCGCCGCCGCCGCTTCTGCTACTGCCGCGCAAAACGCACTGGATTCTTTTGAAGCAATATATCTTGGAGCGTCTGCTACTGACCCTACTACAGACAGTAATGGTGACCCGCTTACGGTGGGAGACCAATACTTCAATACAAGTAATAACACGTTGTATGTGTACAATGGATCATCTTGGCAAACAGCGGGAACGCCCTATTCGTTGGCGGGGTTGTCTGACGTAGACAACTCTATGTCTCCTTCATCAGGACAGGTCCTTCAGTACGATGGGTCTGACTGGGATGCGGCTACCTTAAACCTTACGACAACTTTAGCATCTCTCACAGACACCAACTTAACCAGTATCCAAGATGATCAAGTCCTCCAGTACGACAACGCGAGTAGTCAGTGGAAGAACGCGACATTAAATTTAACCACTACATTGGCCTCTCTAACAGACACTAATATTAGTGGTATTCAAGACGATCATATTCTCCGTTACGACAGTGCAAGTGGTGAGTGGAAGAATGAGATACCCGGCTATCTTACAAGTTCTAACCCTCTTGCTTCTCTTAGTGATGTTGCGATGTACTCAGGACAAAGCTCTGGGGATGTCCTCGCATGGGACGGGAGTCAATGGGATGCTACTAGCGGTTATCTTACATCTATAAGTAGTCAGTCTATTGAAGACCTCAATGATGTAGCATCTATGACACCCAGTAATGGAGATGTCCTCACTTGGGATGGGTCTCAGTGGGGTGCAGAAAGCGGTCTTACAAGCGGTAGCTCTATTGAAGACCTTGCTGATGTAGCGACGATGAATAAAGGTGCTAATGACCTTCTCTACTGGGATGGGAGTGAATGGTCTAATAGCCAAAACCCCGGAAGTTTCTTGACATCTATCAGCGGGTCTTCGATCAAAGATTTGAGTGATGTTAACTCTTCTATGTCCCCCAGCACGAACAACCTCCTCAAGTGGAGTGGGTCAGAGTGGACGGCAGATTCAAGCACCTATCTCACAAACTCTAGTTCTATCGAAGACCTGACTGATGTTGGATCATTCTCGCCATCTATGGGCGACCTTCTAAAGTGGAATGGCTCAGAGTGGAATATTGGGAACACCTCTCTTGCCGAGTTAACTGATACGAATATCTCATCCCCACAAGCTAATCAGTTTATTCGTTATGACAGTGCCAACAGTAACTGGAGAAACGAAGATGTAACTATCCCATCAACTATGACGGACCTCTCTGATGTTAATAACAGTATGTCCCCAAGCTCTGGGGACGTATTGACCTACTCAGGATCAGAGTGGAATTCGAGTGGTGACTTTCTTACTGGTAATGACAGTATTGAGAACCTCAATGACGTAGCCGCAATGACCCCTAGTACAGGAGACCATCTCTACTACAACGGGTCACAGTGGACCAACGACAGCACCGTACTTACCACCTCTGACAATCTTGATGACCTCAATAATGTTCAGAATTCCATGGCTCCTTCGACAGGTGATCACCTATATTGGGACGGCAGTCAGTGGAATAAATCCACCACCACACTCACAACGACAAGTCCACTTAACTCCTTGACGGATGTTAATGCTGGGTCTCCCAACAATGGGGATAATCTTTCTTGGGACGGAAGTGCATGGGTCCCTGTAAGCTCTAGCGGCACTCTCGCTGGTTTAACTGACACTAGCATCAGTTCTCCCTCAACTGGACAAGGCTTGGAATTTAATGGTTCGTCTTGGGTTAACTCTTCTAGTTTCTTAGTTAGTACCAGTAACTGGAGTGCGCTAAGTAACGTAGACAGTTCCACAGACACAGCCAGTGCCGGGGAGGGTATTAGATTTAACGGCTCGTATTGGATAGCTGGGTATCCTGAGAAATCAGAAATTAATGAGGACTCCAGTACTAGTTCGACAGGGAACATCTTATGGACGACCGCCACCTCTAGCACAGATGAATCGCTATATATAAGTAATACTTATTTAGCATGGAACGCTAATGCTAAAGAGTTCACGCTTGGGTCAGGGGGAAAGTTTATTGCCCCTCATATTGACATCGCTCACGCTGAAATTGACCAGCTTAACAACTTCAACATTCCTACATCTGGTGGTAGTTCTGGACAGTTCTTAAAGACAGACGGGGGAAGCCCCGTGTCCAACGTGACTTGGTCAAAGGGTACTATTCAAATCACTAACAATACTACTGACTCTTCTGATCAGCCTGTCTTATGGAGTACACAGACAGGAGATGTAGATGAAATCTTCCACTCCAGTGGTAACCTAACGTACAACGCTCAATACAATACCCTCAAATTAGGTAGCGGGATGATTGAAGCCGCGAGCATTAATTACCCCAATGGTAATCTTAGTATTGAGGGGATGGACTGGCCTAGCTCCGCAGGGAACAGTGGAGAGTTCCTACAAACAGACGGGAGTACCTCTCTAACATGGGCTTCTGCTGGGGGAATTACTGTCACAGACGATGTCTCAGGGAACAGTGATCGCTCTCTATTATGGGCAAGTGGTACAGGAAGTCAGAACACAATCTACACATCTAGCGGTGAGCTAACATACAACCCTTATTATAATACTATGAATCTCTACTCAGGGACCCTTAATGTACAACACATTGAGTATGATAGCGGTAATCTTAGTATTGAGGGGATGGAATGGCCTAGTGGTGCAGGGTCTAACGGGCAAGTTCTAACAACAGATGGAAGTACCACACTCTCATGGACTTCAGTATCCAGCGGAGGTGCGTCTGCTATAGACGGCCTGAGTGACGCAAAGTCTGGCGGTACTGGGTTCGGGAGCAGTTTGAAGCTAGGCGACTCTGGCACAGGAACTTTAAACAACGCATACTATAATGTTTTTGTTGGGATAGATTCTGGCACTGATATTACAGAGGGAGATCACAATACTGCTGTAGGATATAGCTCTCTAAATTATGTGACAACTGGATACGAGAACACTTCTCTGGGTAGTTACTCAGGGGGTAACATACTTGGCGGGTATTGTAATGTTACTGTAGGATATTATGCAGGGTATAACCTCAACAGTGGTTATGAAAACATCCTTATAGGGAAGAACGCTGGAAAGGATATACAGACTGGCTACGACAATACAATCATCGGTAATTACTCTGGGTCATCAAGTCTGACTGGGGAGGTGTGGATAGGAGCCGCTGGATCAGAGCGGATTAAAATCAATAGTTCTGGCGAGATGACCGTCAACGCTTCCTTTACACTTCCGTCTAGCGATGGGTCAGCTAATCAGGTTCTCCAAACCAACGGGTCTGGGACTGTGTCATGGGCAACTGCTGGTGGGGGTGCTTCAAGTCTAAACGATTTAAGTGACGTAGTATTTGATACTACAAATTTCAGTAACTCATTAATGTTAGGGGATACGCCTAGTGGCACACTTAACAATGCAGACTACAACACATTTGTAGGATTTGGAACTGGGTTAAACGTTACATCAGGAACCTATAATGCGGCTTTAGGTAAAGGTTCTCTCCTTAATTTAACATCGGGAGATAACAATGTTGCTATGGGACAAGAAGCCCTTAGTACCATCCAAACAACTGATGAGAATACTGCAATAGGTAAGCACTCAATGAGGGCTACCAACGGCACATACAATACAGGGCTAGGCGCAGACTCAGGGTTTAGGCACGTTGGTGATGGAGCTACCTACATTGGACATTCTGCTGGTCTTCAAATGTATACGGGAGACTACAATACTTATGTAGGTTACAAAGCTGGATATGGCGGTGCTTTATGGACTGCAACAGGAGACTACAACATAGCTTTGGGTGTTGAGGCACTTGAAGGTGTTACTTCGGGAACGGGTAATATTGCTGTAGGCTACCAAGCTGGCGATAATATAACCTCTGCTGACTATAACACGATCATTGGGTACGACTTAGACCCCGACTCAGCAACTACTGGAGGGGAAGTTGTAATCGGAACAAACACTCGCCGTATTCACATTGATAGTTCTGGCGGCGTACAATTCAACTCAGCCTTTAGGTTTCCAACTGCTGATGGCACATCTAATCAGGTACTACAAACAAATGGATCAGGTGCTGTATCATGGGCAACAGTCTCAGGTGGTGGGGGCGGTGGTGCTTCTGATTTAGATGATTTGAGTGACGTAAAGAAAGGCGGGACCGACTTCACAGACAGTATGATGATAGGAGCTACCTCAACAGGTACTCTATCATCAGCCTCAGATAATTTATTTATTGGTACTTCTGGAGCGGGGGATGCACTTACCTCTGGAACTTATAATATAGGGATCGGTAACTTTAGCCTTAGTAGTGTACAGGACGGGGCTAGCAACATTGGAGTTGGTTACAGCGCAGGGCATAGTAATAATGAAAGTTACGGAATCTTTATTGGTCATCAAGCGGCTCAGTATGTAACTGGAGCTTCTCCTACCATTATAGGATACCACGCGGCGAGAGGGGTTAGTGGGCAGACTACAGCCGCATACACCACAGCGATTGGGTTTGAAGCTGGGTACGGTGTCACAACCGCTCAGTTCGGTGTTCATCTTGGTCATAGAGCCGGGAAGTCTGTTACGACAGGTGGCTACAGTGTCAACCTAGGTGCTTTCGCTGGACAAGATACCAGCACAGGCGACAGTAATACCAATATCGGATATGAGGCTGGACGGCACGGCAACAATATAGGGAACGTCTATATAGGAAGGCTCTCTGGACACGGTGTCAGTTCAGTTACGGGGGCTAACTATAATGTAGGTGTTGGGTACAACACTCTAACTGCTATCACCTCTGGTGAAGGTAATGTATGTATCGGCAAGGACGCTGGCGACAGCATAACGTCTGCCGATAACAATACCATCATTGGTACAGGGATGGACCCAGATTCAGCTACGGCTGGTGGTGAGATAGTTATTGGCACGGACACCCGCCGTATCCATGTCGATAACACGGGCGCAGTACAATTCAACTCAGCGTTTAGATTCCCAGCCGCAGACGGATCAGCAAACCAAGTCCTAGAGACAGACGGGTCAGGCACACTATCGTGGGCTACAGTCTCAGGCGGCGGCGGCTCTTCTACTCTTAGCGGTCTCACAGACGTTACGATCTCCACTCCTCAAAATGGACAGGTCTTGAAGTATGATGGCTCTGGATGGGTCAATGGAACGGATGCCGACAGTGGCGGTGGCGGCGGCGGTATTACAACTGGCAAAGCCATAGCGATGGCTATGGTCTTTGGATAAGGAATTAAGTTATGGCAAACCCTAACATAGTTGGTGTCACAAGTATTTATGGAAAGACGGCGGCGGCTACGAATATCGCTACAACGGGAACCGATATTGTAACGTGCGCGGCAAATAAAATCCTCAAGATCAATTCTCTTGTGGTCACCAATGTAGACTCAAACGATTCTGGCCCCACCGATATTTCAGTGGCGGTGATTGGGGATGGTACGAACATGGCTAACGCTAGCCACTACCTAGCGAGAAACATCGTTGTCCCTGATAGCACCTCGTTGGTCCTTATCTCTAAGGACACATCAATCTACCTACTAGAAGGAGACAAGTTACAGCTAACCTCTAATGTGAACAGTGATCTGGCTGGCTTCGTTTCTTACGAAGAAATTGACGATGCTTAATAATGGCGTTCAACTATTTTGATAACCATTCCATCGTAGGGGACAGGAAACAAGATCGCGGCAAGGGCCTCAGTGATCTTGAGAGCAATCGTATTGATTCAGCACCCCATGTGAGTATTCACATAGAGGCTCCCTCTACTCCTAGCCAAACTGCGGGAACAATGACTGTAACTAATACAGCCGCTTATCCCCCCGTCGCTCTGTCAGGAACCTATGCTGGCTACTACAGTTTTGAGATTCCCTCCGGGGGTGACTATGTGCTGTATGCCTGTGGGTCCATGGGGGGAGACATCACCTCGGGTAGTTATGCTAGCCATAATGCACACGGTTTCGGATATCAAAAATGTTACGAGTACACCTTCGACGGGGGCGAAACTATCTATATGATGGCGGGGCAAAGTGGGGGGATGCCTAGTGATAACACAGGTGCTGGAGGTGGAGGTATGTCTGCCATAGCTTTAAGTACTGGGTCAGACCCTTCTTCCTGTACCGCCTTACTCGTTGGGGGAGGTGGAGGAGGAGATGTTCGATCAGGGCTTCACACCAACTCCTTCGATATTGATTGGCAGAGTGGGAACGATGGGGAGAAAGGGCATAACGGGTGCGCTGGCCCGGCAGGACTGAATATTGGAGCTTCTAACGCCGAGAACACCTACCAGTCTGTAGGGAACGGATGCACTATGAATAACAACACTTGGTATGTTAACCAAGGCTCAAACAGATATCACCGTTTTGCCGGGTGGCATGGAGGTGGTTTCAACACTAGTGGGGGTGGTTCGTCAGCCCGTTCTGGCGGCTCCGCTGGCGCGGGATTCAAGCAAGGTTGTGTGGGGGGACAAGCGACAGGAACTGCTGGCTTCGGAGGTTTTGGAGGAGGCGGTTCATCTTCCACGAACTGTGGTTATGGCGGCGGGGCGGGGGGCTATACAGGCGGTATGAGTGGGGGCTACTCCAATGGATGTGGAGGTGCTGGCGGCGGCGGTGGCTCTTACCACGCACCTAACATGACTGTCATCAATACCTATGATGGAAGACCCACTTCAAAATTACCGGGATGTGTAGGGATTATAGCAAAGCCCTTCTTTCTGGTGGGGAGCGGCACTTACCCGAATAGTGATCTCCCAAGGGGGCTATAATGAGAAGGAACGGTGGGTTCATAAGAGAGAATAGATACGCCACTTCCCAGTGGGACGGTGAATTTAGTGGTATCTATGATACCCATGATCAGTTTCACGCCAAAGAGGAGGGTCAATGGCCCGCGATTCCTACATACGCAATAGCGACAGTCGGTAATGTGACGAGCGTCACAGAGGGTAACACGATCCAGTGGACCTTGACCTGTACTGGGGTGAAAAATGACACTTGGGTTTACTGGACCATAGGCACAATATCAGGACCCACGATGGACCTAGCCGACTTTGACGGAGAAAACCTGATGGCGGCTCTTAATGGGTGGGAAGATAATCCAACCCAGACCGTGACAAGAACCGTTACAGCGGAACAAAATCCGGGAGATGCAGAGAGTAACAGCTTCCGAGTTTATATGAGGGTAGGGGGTTATGGTGGTACGGTAGTCGATCAGACACCTACGATAACCGTAGTCGATGCTATCGCATATGGGACGGACATAAGCTCCAGCTTCTACGAAATTTCTAATAGGTTTATAAATTCCCAGACATACATGGGAAACAGTTCAGACTATAACGGCCCTTATGATGTTGGTGAAATACAACAATCAGCGTCAGGGACCAAACGAATTTACCTTGGTGTGAAGGTGACTGCCTCTACAACGTACTACAATGATCTACCTATCGCTGGGGTCCAACATCTTAACTCATCCAATGTAGTTCAAAACACATGGATTTTTAATGGCAGTTCCAGCACTTGGACAACCACAACAAGTCAAGTGACGGGGACTTCTACTGTAGGGATTGGAGGAGGTTCCTATACACCTTCTCAAGCCGCCAGCCTCACTTATAGTTCAATTTCCACAAGCGTTGGGACCACAAAATTTGGCCTCAGAAACAGCACAGGCTCTTGGTACACAGGGGCCGACAATGGCATCACAAATATTACGACTGCTTGGACAGTGGGTAATGGAACGCTGAACCAGACCGCAACAAATAATTACTTATACCGAGAAACAAGTGGCTCCACTAGATGGTCTACGGTGTTCTGTCGCAGTCCCACATTCTCAATAACTTCTGGCGATAGGATTAGGGTGGCCCACGCATTAACAGGTCCAACGAGTATGGCTTCAACTTATGATGATGATGATAGTCTTTGGATAGGGGTCTACTAGCATGAGATGGTCCTTACGCAATCAAGAACCTATAGATGAGTTACCTGACAGGATCATCTTGTCTAACGGGGACACTCGACCAAGCTCTTCAGCTACAGCAGAGCAAATAGAAGATGCAGGGTGGAAAGAAGTTTTTGCTACCCACAATGATGAAACGCATAGAGCAGAGTGGCGGGTAGGCCCTGATGGAGAATATGAGTGGTGTTACATAGAACTTACAGATACGGAGAAATATACGATCCGTCCTGACCTAGCACCTGACGCAGAGGAGGGAACGGATGTCGATAGTATCGAATAATTGTGATCTATGTGTGATGGTCATCGTTGCGAAAAGTAGGTAAAGTCTGGTATCCAAACACAAGGGAAGGTGAGCGGAAAGCACAAGAAGCCTTAAAGAATTTAAGACGAGCGCAGTCGAGCGAAAGGTTGAAGCATAGATTACTACGGCGCGGTGCGCCAAAGAAGAGAGATGAGCCATGGTGGTAGAAGTGATTGCTGGTATAGCCTTAATGAAACAAGGCGTAACCGCTATCAAAGACCTGATACATACAGCAGAGGATGTGAATGATATTACACATCATCTGACTGATATCATCCGTGGGCATGAAGATGTTCAAAAGAAGTTTCACCATGCCAAGAGTAAACCTCTAACTAAATGGCAACTCTATTTTAAACAGACTATTGGTCGAACCACAGAGGATGAGGCCCACGATTCTTTAGCCGCCATAGCCGCAGAGGTGATGGAAAAACGACAGGCAGAGAGGGTATTACAGCAAGTAGAAAGGGCTGTGAATCGGCGTTTCCCCGGAGCTTGGGATGAGGTACAAGACTTATATAAACAGAGAAAAGAAGAAGCTAGACAAGCAGAAATAAAAGCCAAGCAAATGGCTAAGTTAAAAGCAGAACAAGAGAAAGAATTTTGGGACCATGTACTACACTGGATTCTTGAAGGTTTAAAATTAATATTAGTAATAGGTGGTGCAATACTAATGTTTTATTTAATTTGGATTAACCGTTGCACCTCTGGGACTTGTTAAATGTTGGAAGACCCTAGAACACTTTTTCAATTAGGCACAATCCTAGTTACTTTAGCAGGGGGCTGGGCTATGATCAGAGCTTCTCTAGGAACCGCGCAACGAGATTTGCGTAACCTTGAGGCCACCTTTAAGGAAAACATCAATGATCTGCACACCCGTGTAGACACTATTGAACAAGACAAAGGTGTGTTAATAAGACAGGCTGAGATTTTTGGGACCATCCTAAGTCCTAAAGAATTACAGATTGCTAACCGTGAGATGGGAGCATTGTTGAATAGGGTACAGCAGTTAGAAGCTGACTTAAAATCCCACAAAGATTTATATGACAGGTCACATAACAACGCACATAAGTATATAGCACCGCCAAAAGGAACCTGATTAATGAATAAGACCACTATGGACATTGGGATAGGAGCAGGGGCAATAGCTACTCCAGCATGGTTGACCACGGCTACAGGCGTGGGAGAGCTTATCATCGTTGGCCTTGGTATAGCGTTGGTAGCGGTTAGATTAATGATTTCCCTCCGAGAGTGGAAATCTACCTCAAAGGATTGAAATTGTGTAGACATGAATCTATACTTAGACACTGTCTAGAATTATGTGGACAACAATAGTTTTTGTACTCTTGTTCCCCGGAACTGCGTGGCCTCTTGAAGATCGAAGGGGTCCGTATCAAACGAAAGAAGAATGTTTCATGCGGGGTGCAGAACTTATAAGGGATATATCGTTGGAGCTTCCTATAATCAAAGCGGAAGTTTCTTGTGAGAAAGATAGAGATAAAGAATGGCTAGGCGCAGATCAACCGATTATATAGTAATTCATTGTTCCGATACTTACGAGACAATGGACATTGATGCGGCTACCATTAGGAGGTGGCACGTTGAGGAGCGGGGCTGGTCAGATATTGGTTACCATAAAGTTATTCTCCGGGATGGTACGATAGAACAAGGTCGCCCAGACACAGACAGTGGCGCACATGCAAAGAATTATAACTCTAAAAGTATAGCTGTCTGTATGGTAGGGGGGCGAGGTGATGACGACCAAGCTGAAGACAACTTTACCGATGCTCAATGGCAATCCCTTCAAGAGATAGTCATAGACTTACGAACACGCTGGCCTAATGCTACTGTCTTAGGGCATCGTGATCTAGATGGGGTCACGAAAGAATGTCCCTCTTTTGATGTGGCTTCTAAAATTAGCCAATGGGAAACCTCTCGTTGGTAATAGGCATGTTACTTGTTAGAGCAATGGAGTTTAGTCCTATGGCATACGGAAAAAAGAAATCTTCAAAGTCACATGGTATGAAGCCGAAGTCTGACGGAAAGAAAGACGGCATGACACCTAAAGCTAAGAAGAAAAAGAAGAAGGCTTATTAGAGATGGTAAACCTTGATGCCGCTAAGTGGTTAGGTTCAGCATTTTGGAACGCCGCAACTCCCGATGCGATGAACATAAAACAGTTCACGCAAGACGATCTGTCCCAAGGCTCTCAAGACCTACTAAGAGATTATCTAGAACATTCCTACGATGTAAAGCGTGGAGGGAAACAAGGCTTTACCTACGGTGATATGAGTAAATGGTCAGGGAAACAGAGCAAGTTTGCCGATCCTGACCAAAGTCACTTCGATAATCTAAGTGGGATAAAGAATACTTTAGGACAGTTCCAAGCTGTCCGTAACCCAGACGGTAGCTTCTCTATAACAGATAGCTATGACTTTAATAAGCAAGATGAGTATGGTCGAAAGATGGATAGATGGATGGACTGGGGCGATGTTGCCGCCCGTCTTAATCCGTTTGAGACCGATAAAAGAATTACCCATACTCCCGGAGGTAAGGAGCGCAGTATCCTACCTTGGGACGGGGACTTGTCGAACAGCAGATTATACGGTGCAGTTAGAACGCTTGGGCAAATGTCTGTCCCAGACAGACCGGGCGAGGTTAATAAGATTGGAGTAAACATAAGACTTCCGGGACGGAAGACTGTGGCAGAGCCTATTAACTCGGCTGTTAATCCTGAGTTAACTAATGTTCCAGACAAACCTATATGGCAACGTATGGGAGAGTTTCTGATGCCGTCAGCCCAAGCCGCTGAAAGGGCAGAGGTGGTGCGACAGCCAAACGATGTGTTTACCCAGAAGCTAGAGACTGAGGGATGGCAAGGCGCAACAGTGTTATCTCCAGATGAAGAGTCTCAGTTTAGACAGTGGTTCTTGAATTCCCCTTTCCATCAAGAGTATCAAAACAGACATGGGCGACCTCCTAATATGGATGATCCAGACTACGATTATCGCGGTCTGTGGAAATCTTATGGCCCACAAGATGCGTTTAGTAAGGTCGAAGAAGCAGACGGACAATCCTATTACCACGGATATAGCCGCGCTCCTGATGGGGGTAAGTGGTTGAAAAATCCTAGCACCAACCCCACAGCGTGGATGGAGGTTGCTATGTCAGGACTGAATCGTGATTTCTTACGAAGTAAGTATGGGATATTCAATGACGCACAACTGCATGATGCGATCTCTAAAGCTAATACGCCACAAGGCCGTGCGGAATGGGCGAAGATTTACCAACAGAGCCAAGATTATGACGCAAATCAACAGGCTCAAAAGGTGGCGAAGGAGACCGCGCCAGTCACACAGACGGCAGGAGCCGAGCCAAACTTTGACAAACTATCTTTTGGACAAGCATTTAGACAAGCAATGAAGAACCCTGATATTGTTAAGAAGGGTAGGTTCATGTGGCGAGGAAGACCTTACGCCGCTAAATACGCTGGATAACAAGGACAAAAACTATGTGGAATCAAATGTCGAAATGGTTAGGGTCCCAACAAGTGTCCCCTTTCTTTGGTGATGGACCTCCTATGGGACCATCCGCCGATGCTTTCCTTGAGACTGTTCCTCCGAAATGGAGAACTCCTCCTATGATGCCGATGCCCGACTTCGGTGCGCCCCCCACCCCTACTCCTATGCCAGAGTATAATTTAGATAGTCCCGAATTCATGCAGATGTTGATGGACGCTCTTAAACGGCAAAACATGGGACAGTTTAAAGAGACCCCTTATTAATGTTTGGGCTGGCGGAAAGCGTAGTCGGTGTAGCTGGTAAAGTCCTAGATAAATTTGTTGAGGACAAAGACCTCAAGACCAAGATCGAAGGCGAACTTAAAGGCCAGATGATCCAACTGGATTTGGCTCAAGCTCAAGCAAACGTCGAGGCCGCTAAACATCCTAGCCTGTTTGTGAGCGGAGCTAGACCAGCCATCTTATGGATATGTGCCTTTGGTCTGGGATGGCAGTTCGTGTTCCAGCCTGTCTTTGTATGGGTTCTTGCTGTATCGGGAAGCGATATGGCTATACCCATAATCCCGACTGAGGGTCTAATGTCTCTGACACTCAGTCTTTTGGGATTAGGGGCAATGAGATCAGCGGAGAAGTTTAAGGGTAAGGCCAGAGAGAATATGCGGCGAACCCAATAAGAAATGGTATATATCCTAGTCTACTCTTGGCTCACTACATATCCTTTAGATGCCCATGTAAGAGTGATTGCGGCATTTGAAAGGAAAGAACATTGTGAGGTAATGAGAGAGGAAGTGACACATAAGAACGATCACTATTCGTGTATTGCCTCAAGCCTAGAATATAAGCCCATGCTTTCAGAGATAGAGAACTTTCATCTGTTAGCCAAGGACAACAAACATCTAACCTTACCCGTCCCTAAATAATAGCCACTGTCTAGATGAAAATGATCGTGGTGTAGGCGATCACTAATCGGAGATAGAGCTACTCCGAAGTGTAGACACGCCGACCTATGTAACGTAGACAGAGGGGTACGGGGGGAGACAGTGTGAACCCTCCCATCATATTGCAATTTATGAATATCAATAGCGTTACCATACGCATGTTCTGATAGCGTGTTATTCTTCCTGTTCTTACGGCAAGACTTAACACCCATAGTCCATATCTTCTGAAGCTGATTAGCAGAGGACCAGTCTGCCAGATCGTTAGCTAGGTTACAGGTCATGGTAAGAGGCTTGTCTATCTTGGTAGCCCCAAGCTGTCGGACTGTGACTGCGTTAGGAGTACGGCACACGCCTCTACCATCTCTAGCTTGAGTGAATTTAACACCTTTAGCTTTTAAGTCTGAGAGACAGCCTTCAGAGTTTATGGCGTAAAGTTGAGGGCGTAAATGGTCATAGAACTTTGGCCCAAAGGATACGGCCCCCACTAGGAGGGCCGCACCTACAAAGCATCCAGCTAAGAAGGATTTCATTAGGAGCTTTGGATTTCTATTACGCGAGGTTTCTTCTCCTCTGGCGTATGTCGATACACTCTAATGTTCAACATCCCATTATTAAGATCGCAATCTTCGACATGAACATCATCGGCTAACTGAAAACTCAAAGTGAATTTTCGTTCCGCTATACCTCTGTGAAGTTCGGAATAGGTAGTAGGGTCAGCTTCCTCTTCGTTCCTACGGTCATCGTAGTGCTGATTAGTTTTGATCGTGAGGTTGTTGTCGGTCTCCGTCACATCAATGTCATCAGAGGAAAACCCTGCTAACGCCACCCTGATAATGTACATGTCAGGATGATCTGCACAGGCATCCACGGCTATGATGTTATAAGGGGGGTAACTTTCAGCTTTGACCATCCGCATATTACGAGATAGTTCGTCAAAGATGCGGTCAAAACCAATGGAATAAGGGCGAAAAGAAGGCAACGTAAGGGAGAGAGTATTCATCTAAAGACTCCTTGTTAAGCGAGTTGAATGTAAGTGGTCCCGATTGGCAACCACTACTCAGAATATAGTCTTACGACTGGAACAATTCAAGTTGTGATGAAGGAGACCCACCCTTACTGTGATCATATTCACACATGAAAGTTTCTATAGATCGCAATGTATTGAAAGTAGGGTTCCACTCAGGATTGTACATGTGTTGCAACGTGCTTGCAGACAGAGAACATTCCGTAGCCAATTTATAGGGGGACACATTATTCTCTAAAGCCCACCTTCGGATATTCTTTATGTACACCGAAATATCACAGACTATTGTTTCTTCAGTTCTATCATCTTGTTTAGATACCATTGGGCTTTCTCCAAGTCTTGTACACCGTTTTTATACCTGTATCTCCAGAGGTACTTAATAATGTTTCCCTGTAGATAATATTCAAATCCCTCATCAGTCGCCGCTTGGATAGCGTCTATCGTTTCTATCCCTGCCTTATTATAATGAGGGGGCGAGTTAACCATATCCTCGTTATCAGCTTGCAGATGACCTTTAGCTATGTGTTCTGCTCTAGCTTCTTGGATCATCCGCAAGTAATAATCGTGGTTACGCTCATTAGGTTTGGGTTCAGACCCCACATGTACCTCCCTTACCTGTGATTTCACAAACATCATTAGCTTCCATACCCTCTTCAAAGTTCTCACCAAGTTTAGCTTTGGCCTCTGCGTAAGGGACTACAGTTAAAGGCTGTCCACCTCTACTGCCATCAGGATAGCAAGTGAACCCACGCAGACGATGAGCATACTTAGCTAATGTTTCAGCAAACGGACGGACTTTGTCAGGGTTGTTATGCTCTGTCCCCCATTCTGGGAGATTAATCGTAGAGCTAATAGACATGTCTACAAAATCCTGTATGTCTGCTTGGAAAGAAATCCTACGCTCATACTCTTCTGCAAGGTTCAGACTGCTCTCTATCTTGTCAGGGTCTACCCCGTATCTTTCGATAACATTAACAGCCGAGGCATCCACATTGTATTGATAGTGCCACTTCTTGTTCTTCAAGAACCGCCGCTTGTACGCAACAGCGAACAGAGGTTCGATGCCAGAAGTGGTGCTTGCTAAAATAGCAATGGACCCTGTGGGAGCTATAGCCCGTCTAGCTACAGGTTGACTGACTGAGAGATCGTCAGCACCCCGTTGTGCTGTATGGTCAGACACTTTCTTATAGACATGTAACCATCTACGGAGTTCTGGGGTAACGCCATAAGGCATCTTCCGTTGCATTAACCATTCATGGATACCCATGAGGCCTAGGCCCAACCGCCTGTTCTTGTCCCTAACCTTATAAATCTGATCATAAGGGAGTTCGCTCTTAATGGTTCCGCATAAGAGAAACTTTGTTGCAAGTTCTGTGCATAGGCTAAACTCTTTCAAGTTCTCTATACGAGACATATTAAGGGAGCCTAAGTTACATACGTCCCCGTCATCAGAGGATGTTACCTCAGTGCAAGCATTGCGAAGAGTTTCTGTCTCCTGATCGAAGAAGTTAAAACTGAATCCGGGTTCTCCAGTACGCATTGCTTGTTCAACATTAGACATCCAGACACTAGACAGTTCTCCTGTTTCCCAGTAATCCGTTAACCATCTGGTGTTCCAGTTGATGCTGATGTTTGTCATATCCAGATCAGCTTCATAATTAAAGTCAGCTTCCTTTGCTTGGGCCACCGTGATATCTGTCCCTTGTATAGGCTGGCTATGCCAATCTTTAACTTTAAGGAACTTTTCTACATCCGCATGGTCACAAGAAAGTGAAGCATAAATAGCAGAACGGCGACTACCCCCTTGCATTACGGTTCTACCAATGTTGTTGACAGCCTTCATCAAATCTATAGGGCCACTAGCTATACCGCCCGTACCCCCTAACTCAGAGCCAGCCCCTCGTAGAACAGAGTAGTCAATCCCAATTCCCCCACCTGTCATTAGACACATGGTTGCATCGTGAACCGACTTAGCCCATTGCTCACGGGTATCATCAGTGCATCCCAACAGGAAACAGTTATTGAAAAACTTCCGTTTACGTCCTGCGTAATACAGATATCTCCCACCGGGGATGAATCTCATCGTCCCGATCATCCATTTCAGTGTGTCTAGATCAGTCTTGTCTAGCAAACCAGTACACACATCATCCACTAAAGTGTTGGCTAGATCAGGCCAAGTCTCACACCCTTCATGGGCGTACTTATGGTTGAAAATTTCCTCTGAAAGATGGTCACGGAATACCGTAGTATCCGCTTTATAAGCGTTACTCATAGTTAGTTTCCCTACTTAGCTGAACCCCAAGTTTTCCCTACGCCGCCTTCGACTAGTTTGAATTGGGGGATGTTTGGATAAAATTCTGTTGCGGCCCATTGCATTGTTGAAGCCATGATGGTCTTGGCATCTTCAACTTCTATGTCTGGAACTTCTGCAATGAGTTCATCGTGAACCACATGAACGAGTTTAGCTTTTAAGTTGCCCCACGCTTTCGGAAATCTAGACAAACATAAAAGCATAATCTCAGCGGCCCCACCCTGACACGGGGTGTTAACAGATTTGGTGTAAAGCTGAGAGGAAGAGTACGGTGCATAGACACGCCCTTGGCTAGTCCATAGAAACCCACTATCGTCAGCTTGTTTTCTTGTCTGATTGATCCACCGCTTGAGACCCGTGTATAGGTCCAACACATCGTGTTGAATTCTACCAGCCTCATTTGGGGTGGTCTGGTGTCCACTACTGGTAAGGCGTTGCGCCAAACCTCGCGGTCCTTGACCATAGATCAATCCGAATATACACGCTTTGGCGGCAGATCGAAAGACTTTCCCTTTTCCTTCATCGCCAAAATACTCGTCCCCTACATCCTCAGGGAACTCACCGCGAAAACAATGTCTAGCTGTCATGGTATGCACATCTAAACCTTGTTCAATCGCATCCAGCAACACCTTGTCGTTAGCCATCGCCGCGGCAACTCGGACTTCGATCTGTCCGTAGTCGTAGACAACTAGACTGTGATTAGGTTTAGACACAAACAAATGTCTAAATTCTTTTGTGGCGTTAATGGTCTGGAGTGCTGGCTCGGTAACAGAAAATCTACCTGTCTCTGTACCCCCGATCCTAAAGTTAGCATGGATGCGGTTGCTTATAGGATTGATGAACCGTTTGAAATCTGTCCCAAGGGTGGAACTATTCTTCTTAGCATCAGCCCAGTTCGCTAGAGCCAGCATAGGCTTACGGTTAGCAGGGGGAAGCATCTTGATATGTTCTAGTATCTGCTCCTTCCCTACCCTTAATTGCCCAGTGTCTGTCTTGGGCCATCCATCTGTGTTGTATGGAGGGAAAGTTTCAAGATGCCATCTTAACCATTTAGCAACTTGTAAGACAGAAGCAGGGTTCTCTATGGTAGGTGCGCCGTCTGCACTATGTTCGCTGAACGCTTGTAAGGTATCGACACGCCCCTGCTCATACTTAGCTTCTAGTAAGCTAGCCAAGTCTTTATGGGACTCCGCATCAAAACTTAACCCCGTTACCATAACTTCGTTAACGGCTCTAATACCAGAGCGCATAAGATCATAAACCCACTTACAATCTTCTTGAGGGGTACGCTTTATGGAGCAAACTTTACCATATTGAACGTGGTGAAGTTCCCATGTAGCAACCACATCACCAGCCGCATAGTACAACTGACTTTGATCTAGAGGATCACGCCCCCAATCACTGGCTTGTTGAGCTTTGTTTGGTTCCTTATTAAGGATGAGGAGACAGCGTGAAGCTAAATCCTTACGGATTTGAGTTATACTCTCCAGTGCCTGTGCCTGTAATAAGGTACAATGAGGATGTCTAGCAGGGGTGATGCCCATCTGGGTTAACATCTTCACATCGAACTGTGCGTTGTGAGCTAGCCAGACTACATTGTCTTTGTTAAGGATATCAGAGCCAAGCGTGTCTAGTAATTTAGGAGACACCTTCCACCGATCTATAACAATTACATCGTTGTTGCCCCAGTATAACTGTAGAAGTCTAACCTGACCGACATACACATTAAGGCCCGACTTCTTAACCTGTTTGGCAACAGCATTTAACTCCACCCTCAACCCATCAAGAGTGCGTTTAGATTTCTCACGGTCTATCCGCTCTTCGGGGGTACACTTAGCTGGGGTAGGAAATGCCGTAAAAGCTACTCTGGCGGCTTCGTGTTCCTTAAACTTTTCCTCATAACTAGTCAGCAGACTTTGAACAGCGGTGGTCTCAACATCGACACTTATAAGTTGAGGTTCAGCCTTGGTGCTTGAACTAGTAAGGGTCCTAAGAGTTTCGATGATATTTTCTAATTCGCCATCATCGGTTATATAGCGAAGGTTCTTGCCTTCCATAAAATCGTGGAAGGTGGGGGTGGCTTGTGGGCCACTCCCCAGAACCTCTTCCAAAGAAGGCACTACTCTAAATCTGGCTTACCAGTTTGAGCAGTAGCGTCTGCATTGAAAAACTCATCCTCTGTCTGCGAGGCAGGGGAAGAGGACACACTTTCAATCGGAACATACCGACTGATAGTCATAGTGGGGATCATCGTTTTACCCCCGTACTTCTTGTTCTGATATGAATCCACATCGAACAAGACCACAGGAACACCGCCTGAGGCTGTACCGTTTTTACAATCAAGCACCCACTGCTTCATCATACGACCAATAGCGGATTGCCCACCTTTGGAAGATGTAGTGAATTGAGCGTTGATCTCCTCTGGCACACCATGAGCCGCCAGAATTTTAATATCGAAACGGAAGTTCTCTGACCATCCGTCATTGTCCTGAGAATAAGGACCGTGATCAGGAAGAGTATCCTTACTAGGCAACTCAGTACCGATCTTCACCCAATGCTCGTCAACGGGAACCCCGTCTTTCCAGCACATCCAACCGTGAGCCAACTCAGGCAAGTTCGGGACACCCTCAAACTTGTTCTCAGGGAAAGTATCTTGGTTCTTACCAATCAACCATTCACCCTGCTTGAACTTCACGAACTGAACTCCCTGCACGGACATACGATCAGCGAGAGAATCAATAGCGTTGACCAAGCTGTCTGCGAGGGCAACGTCAAAGGTGGCCTGACCACCTACTGCTACGTCTGTATTACTCATTATGTCTAATACTCCATTTAGACTGGTTTACACAAAGTCACTTGATAGTAATGTTAAGCCTTGGCGAATAGTCTCCCTCTGTCTGAAAGTCTTTAGGGTTAAGACCCTTCTCCTCAAACAGACTAGGACTATATCGCGGTGGGCTTTTAGCACTGAAGGCTGTGACGGACCCCCAGTCCCCAGACACCTTGCGAGTGTCTGCTTCGCGCAGTACTTCCATAATTTCCTGATCCAGTTCTTTTAATCGAACACTATCAGACTTGGTTACTGCATGAAGTTTCTTTCGTTGCACAGCTAAATCCCGAACACGGTGTTCAACTGCTTCAACGTAATTAGAGTTAGCGTGAGAAGGGATACTGTCAACCTCAATGCCTTGACATTGTTTACGCCAAGCACAGTACTGACACTCTTTACCACCCTCTATCTTCCCCTCAGGTAAAGGTAGATTGTCTAGAGAGTACTCATCCCATACAGATTTGGCACGTTGCTCTAGGTGTAGGGCAATGTTGGTATCCCTCTCCACTTTAAATATCTTTACCTGATTAAGGAAACTAGCATTGATATAAATAAGCATTGCGTAAGTAGGGGTATACTTACCGCCACTCTTTATGTAAGTAAGTTGCATCCCCTGTCTACACTGTAAAACATGGTTAGGTTTTGGCTGGTTCAAACTATCGAAAGGCCTAGGGTCAATACTCTTTATCTCCACATAAAGACAGGAAACTTTTACGACCTCATCTTGAATAAAAATCTCAAAAGGTAACCCCTTCTTATGGACTATTAATCCATCAGGGGTGGCAGATTGTTTACCATGCACCAGTGTCTGTTGGTTATCACCAGACCATATAAGTTCTAAGCCTGAGGAACCTGTAAAGGGCAGACTGTCTTTTATGGTTTGCTCTAACCAATCTTCAATAATGTTCCCTCGTTCTGCCGCCCCTAAGTCTTGTATAAAATCAGGGTCTGGCTCTGCATTATGTTTAGAGAATACTAATCTACGGAGACATGTTCCTATCTCTGATGCACCGACTGTCTGGTTACGGTCATGCCCACCCCATGTCTTACTCTGAGAGGACTTGTTAATACCGTCATTAATAATGCTCTCAATATTAATCACTAGGCTTCTCCTTTTTATCTTTGATTGCGTGGGTAGCAATAATACAAGGAGCGCAATAGGCCTTACCGCTAATCTTAACCGTTGCGTTAAGTACGCCACACTTACTACAGGGAACGCCTGTTAACGTAAGCATTGAACAGTTCCTTTCCTTACAAGAAAGAAGAGGAGAGAGGTCCAAGAGTGAACAGCTATGCCACTAACAAGAACCCCTCTCCTAAGTTCGCCATACCATCCTTGTAGGAGCATTGAACGTACCACCAAGACGTTCTGTGCTTCGACTACCTTGTGGTGCAGGGAGGCAATACCACACAGGATGATTAACGCTAGTGGCCCTAGCGATCTTACACGGCGAAAGGAATAAAACCGTGCTAGATTTAGTAAACTATTCAAGCCGCGATCCTTTCGTCTTCACACTCTTCCTCTTCTCTAAGTTTCTTGAGCCGTTGCTTCTTACGTCTAGCCAGAGATAGGTTTTCCTCAAGGGTTAATGCAACTTCCTCAGGCCACCACTCCAGCAAAACAGTTAGGTTACTAGCCGCCAAAGAGTTTTCTAGTAGTTCGTGATTATTCGTAGAGGGCCGTGAAAGACTAGCCTCTATACGAAGGGCTGTGTCTAAATATACTTTAGCCGCATTGGTATACCCTTTGGCCTCTGACTGAGCGGCATACATAAGAGCCTTCTCTACGGTAAGAGAGTTGCTGTGCTTGTCTCGCACAGGTGGTTTCCTACTGTAGTACTTATTATTTGTGGTATACCCTGAGGCATAGAAGGTGGTTGTGTCTGTCATAACGCTTTCCCTTTATACGACTGGCTCATTATCTCTGCAAATATGTTTTCGTCTGGGTCTGTGATGCCGTCCACTACTTGGTTTGCCATGGCGTACTTACGGGTAAGACCACGGAATAAATTCTCATCATAGGTATAGCGAGATATCATGTAATAATAGTTAGCTCCACCTCGCATCCCTGCCCTATGGATACGATCTTCTGCTTGTAACATTTCCATAGGGGAGAAAGACATCTCCACAAACAACATATTACTAGCGAACTGTAGGTTAAGCCCTAGGCCCCCTGCCCCTATAGTCATAAAGAGGATACGGTTGCCTTGCCTAAACCTTTCAATCTCATGCTCCCGTTGAGTAGTGTCACCAGTGATTAAACTGGTACTGGTATTCTTGTACTCTCTAGCATGGAGAGACTTCACTACCTCAACATGCCTACCAAACACTACAATCTTTTCATCAGGGGCAGAGTACTCCAGCCAATTCGTTAACCATTCGTAGGCTTTCTCCGCTTTCTGTAACCCTAAGTCCTGTACCTCTTCTTGCCAGTCGATATATTGTTTTGGCTTAATTTGTACAGGTACTTGGGTGCGGATTTTCTCAGGCAAATCTAAACAATCTTGCTTGCGTACCCGATGCATTAAAGGTTTAACAAGACTGCTTAGTTCCCCTGCGTTAGTAAGTCCATCCGATAGGTAACCAAAAGGCCCTTGTCTACCGTTACAGTAGCGTCTGGTAAACTTCCACCAGTCTTTGAAGGTGTGAGGGGCCGCAATTCTGAATTGAGTAAAGAGATCGACAGGGCGATTAATGATAGGAGTCCCAGTAAGCATAAGAACCATAGGGATAGTTTCAAGCATCGCCTCAATATCTTTCGTCCTCTTGGCTTTGTGGTTTTTGATGTAAGTGCTTTCGTCAAGAACAGCAAATTCAAATCTAAACGACAAGGTTTTGATATATTCCTTAAACCTTTTTGTTCTGTGGTAGGAAACGAGAACAATCGAGTGATGGGGGTATTCGACATCAATACTATCCTTAAAAATAACTATCTCTTTATCCCCACCAAAGATGCGATGCAACTCGCTCTTATGTTGGAGCATGAGACTAGCAGGGGAAAAGATTACAGTAGGTCCAGCATTAACCGCCTTCATTATAAGGGCGGCTCCAGCAGTCTTACCACTGCCCATCTCCCACGCTAACATCATGCGTCCATCAGACTTTAAGAAATGATTAACGCCATCTATCTGATGTTGGAAAGGAGACAGCCAGAAGGTCTCGTCAACATTCATCAACCAGTCCAACCACCGTGGCGCAGAGCCATCGTTAATAGGACGGGTGTCAACTTCAGCCAACCGCGCACGGTTATAATTCTTAATGAGGGTGGTACTGTCTGTCATCTACTTGCCTGTTTGTCTGGTCTAAAATCTAATATGAATATAGGAAGCCTTCCCGGAAAGTGCAACATTAAAACATAAAAAAAGTGAGGCCCCTTAAATTAATAAGAGGCCCCACCTGATGACAGACTACAGGAATGTCGAAGGTAGGGAGAATAACCCCCGACAACCCAATTATACCACTATATATAGTGGCTAGTAAATTCCTAACAACGGTACTATATTGGTAGTATTCAATTAAAATGGAGTGGACAGATGGACAGACAGACTGCGACTACTTTTCTGACTGATATCTATAAGCACCAGACCAGCGGTAAGTTGGTCTTTCATGCTTTTAGAGCAGACAAAGCGGAGACTTTCACGGCAGACCTAGGAGGAGATTTCTTTGACTGGGTTGAGCAACGTGAGAAAGCAGGGTGGGGCATCCACCTACGACAAGGCCGTATGGCTACACAAAGTCGGTCATGTACTAAGAAAGATGTGGAACAACTGTGTCACCTCTGGGTAGATATTGACCGACCTCAAGACAAAGTCTCTTTTGTAGAGAATGAAAATGATCCCATGCCTACACCCACATTCCTTATTAACAGTGGGGGTGGTACTCATCTATACTGGCGGCTTGATAAGCCAGCCATGGGGATAGACTTGTTTCAAGTAGAAGAACTAAACACCAAGCTGGCAGACTATGTAGGTGGCGATCCAGCCCCCACGCACATTGCAAGCACTCTACGTTTAGTTGGGACGTTGAACCACAAGTATGACCCACCTGTGGAAGCCTCAATTTTGCGCCATAACAAAGATGCAGAGGTAAGCATTGACAGTATGGCAGATTGGTTGAAGCGTAACGAGAACCCTGTCGAAGCCTTTGCAAATAGACTGATAGGGAATGTTCGACAGACTGTGGATTGGAAGCTAGTGCTTGATAATCTATCAGTCGAAGGGCCAGCTAATGAGTTTGGTGGGCGTAACAACTGTGTCACCAAGTTGGCTGGCTGGTGGGCAAGACAGGGGATTGACCCTGATACCCAATTAAGAACCTTACAACACCATGGATGCACCTTACCTGTGCATGAAATGGAGAGCATCGTTAACCGTATTTACCAGAAGGAGTGTGAGAGTAATGTCTAATTTACCACTGGCTCCGCTCCCTCCTACTACTGCAACGGAGAGAGTGAAGGCCTATGTGCAAGCGAAGTTAGCACAAGGGCGCAAACCATCAATCATCCCTCATCTTATGGATGTAGTCGAAAGCATTATTGAAGATCACATCAGGGCTAACGGCGAGGATATCCTATACACGGAAGATACATGGTTTATGTATCAGCCACGGGGGATATGGGTGGAGCGCGATCCTGTATGGATCAAGACTATCATAGACAAGTGGCATCAGACAGTGATCGGCAAGACCCCAACGAAGAGTGTGCGGGGTGAGATACTAGAAGCCGTAATGCTACAGGTTAACAAGGTAGACATAGAGTGGGGTAAGATCGGTAACATTATAGTTACTGCTAACAACCAAGCCTATGATCTAGACAACAATACTCCTGTCTCAGTACAGAAAACTTGGTACTTGAGGGAGGATAACCTGTTGGCTGTTGAGTGGGATGCAACCCAGACAGCCACCCCAATCTGGGACCAAACTGTAGATAAGATAATGAAGCACATCCCTGATAACGAGAGATCGGATGTTATTCAGCTTGTTGAGGAATGGATGGGTGCAACTTTAATGCGCCATAACAAACCTCGCGCCTTATCTAAATGTTTGTTCCTATACGGGGAACGCAGAACAGGTAAGTCCACAATCCTAGATATCCCTAGACAAATCTTTGGAGAGACACGGGCTACCGCAGTCAGCTTAGGAGAGACAGAAGGCTTTGGGTCTATGGCCCTATTAAATAAAGCTGTCTGGCTGTCTGATGAAATATCGGTAGGCGAAGTATTGAATGATTCAGTAATGAAGAGGGTCATTACAAACGAACCGATAAGCATCAAGGTTAAGATGAAAGCCCCGATAGAGACCAGAGTGAATATGTCTGTAGGTATGGCTGGTAACTCGTTGCCTGTGATTAAAGATACTTCGGATGCTGTGTATGATCGGATGTTATTCGTACCATGCGATACCGTTATCAGTAACGCAGAGGATGATCCGACACTCAGAGACAAACTCATTGGTGAGCTACCCGCTATCCTAAATAAAGTTATAGACAGACTGTCTGATGTAAGGGCCAGAGGTTACTTCAAGATTCCAGCATGTCTAACAGCTAAGACAGAGGAGATTAAGATTGACCAAGACCCGTTCAGCCAGTTCCTCACGGAAGCGTTTGTCAAAACCAATAGTAGTTGTGCGGTTGAGAACCCCGATATCCAGACAGCATACAAAGGTTATCTGGTTAAGATGTTTGGGGAGGACCATGCTCGTAATACTAAACTATCCCCGACATTACTGTCTAAACGCATAAGCGAAGCGTACCCGTACTCATCGACTGGTAGGACAAAACGTGGTACAGTTCGCGCCAAGTATGGCATCCATTTTACCGACCAAGGCAAAAGCTGGTTAGACGCTGGCCTCAAGTTAGAGGACAACTTCTATAAGACAGATCAGCAAAGATTAAAGGATGCCAACATAACGTCCCTGACAGTACAGACATAGGGAGACCCACAACGAGGCGGTAGATAATGCTAACACGTTGGAAGTTTAACTGTTGGCTCAGACTGATGAGGTTCTTCGGAGGTCTGGGCCAGTACTGCTGGCATAAACATGAACGTGCATTGCGGTTAATGAGGATAGAGGAACGGAGAAGTGAAGCGTTCAAGAAAGAGGCTTATAAATAAAAGACGGTCTGCTTCAGCCCAAGCCTTGGCCCACCCGTTGTATCACCAGAGGGTCATCCCCGACAAACGCCGTGTTGAAACCAATCGGCGGCTCCGACAAAGTGACATACTGACGGCAGAGGCCAAGGGCGAACACGAAATTGACACAAAGTCTGTCGATTAAAACTATAAACCGTCATCGCGTCATCGTAAGTGTCATCGTCTAAGCTATTGAAAACCTTTGGATGATGACAGTGATGACGAGGATGACGGTGTTTTATTATAAGCAAATATAATATATATAAATTTATATAAAAAAGAAAATGAGGAAAAGGTGTCATCAGCGTCATCACTGTCATCGTATCTCTGGTTACCAGTTGTACACACACTCTTCCGATCAGACTGTGTGCTAGTAATCCCTTGATAAATTTCCTATAAGTATAAGATGACAGACTATTCTAGAACCCTTGTCGGCGTAGACCTTGGCACGAAATCTGGCATTGCGTGGATACAAAACGGAAGTGTCTTCTCCAAGCCTCTTGATTTCTCTAAGGTTAGACAGATGGGTGCTGGTATGCGGCCCCTTATGTTACGAAGAGAGTTACTGTCTACGTTTGGGGAATTGGAGCCAGAGGAGGTGGTGTTTGAAAATGTACAGAAACATTCCGCCACCTATGCGGCCCAAGTGTATGGAGAATTGCGAGGGTGTCTAACCACTGTCTGCGAGGAGATGTCTATACCCTATCGCGGCATCGGAGTAACAACAGTAAAGAAGCACGTTACGGGGAGGGGGCTTTGTAAAAAGGAAGTGACCAGAAGATTTATGAAAGAACTCTGGCCCGACCTTTTTAAACGTAAGCTAACAGAAGATGAGGTAGATGCTTTGTCTATCCTAAAGTGTGCTATAGATAACGTGTACTAAAACTGGGCATTGAGAGATTCAAATGAGTGACGATAATATTATAGAGTTTCCAGACTTAAAAAATAAGCGGTACGTTCTTGGGTGTCCTCAGTGTGACGGTACTTCATGGACTATAGTTTTGTCTGATGATCAAGTGCGCTTTGAAATGGATACTGTAGACGGGGAATTATTAGATGTGACGTTCACGCCTGATGAGGTCCCTGTGGTATGCGCGGAGTGCCAGTCATGTGGTCATGTCCTAGATTTAAATGCCACTGCTCCGAGTGTTCATTGATAAATTTTATTATATTTTTGTAAGATTTTTTATCCTGCCGCGTCACCGAGTCGGAGCTACATTATAGATATTCCTAGACAGTAGACACTCTAGACATAGACAACCCCTCACTATCTTTAAGATAGGAGGGGCTGACAGAATCGGTCACACAAGCAGGAGGCTGAATCTTAATTGCTAGTTTCTGCCACCGCCCGACACCAGTCTATGAAAACATCCTGATCTAAGGGTCCTTTCATAAGGTTCACTCTCTTGCATACCAACTGCATATTATTTATCTCGTAATGTCCGTCGTTATCTATTCGATCAATAGAGATTATGCTGTGGTTCCCATCCACCCCTTGGCTAGCGTTTATTCTCTTATGGGTCATAGGTATCCCAGTGATGGCACACTTACCCTCTTGTGCATCGTATAGGTCTAGTAACTGTTCGACCTTTAAGTCCCACTTATAACTTCTATGGCCTACAGTATCTCTAGCCCTTGACGATTTAAGTTGTGAGAAAGCACGGCGAATGAACTTATGAGGGGTGCTTTCATGCATGTCAGATTTTTCTTTGTATTTGCATGTATTACATTTGATACCAGCGTAAGGCCTTCGGGGATGCTCCACCCTAAAGCTATCTATGGGGAGTGTACGGCTACACCCCCCACAGAATTTCTCCACAGGTAAGGAAAGTCTACGCTCTTCCCATCTAAGTATCCTCTCAGCTTTTGTTATCATCATGCGTCCCTTCTAGATGCACCGATGCGGCGGCTAAAAAGAACCCGATGATAGGCAAGGATACCGTTGTTTGCATATACATTCCAGACACCTCGCCATCTAGTACTATCAATCCTAGTACCATCAATGCGAACAGCATCCAGCACATATACGCGAGGGCCATGCTAATAAGTTTCATCATCAGCCATCCCCCAACACTGTCTGCAAGTCTATCAGTATACTCTCTATTGCAGATAGCGACCTGTGCGTAGATGGTTTTATTGTATCCTCATCTAATTGCACAGGCGTTCCCGTAGCGATAGACATAGCCCGAATTCTTTGGGCCACTTTAAGCCTCAGATAATCTGCTATCCCTTTAGGGACTGCGGTGCGTCCACTAGACCAGTTATGGTACACGCTTTTAGTAAGCCCGAACAAAGCCCTTAATTCCTTCGGCTCCATATCAATGGCTAACATGCTGATCCTTAACTGGTCAGGCGACATGGTTCTATTAGTTTGTCTAGGGTCCTCAGTCGGAATACTTTCCAAGAACCCTGCGTTCCTACGGCTTCGGTTAAACCGTGCATCTAATAATTGGTCAGGAACTCTCATATCACCCACCAATATTTGAACATGTTCACGATTAAATCTACGATCTTATCCATTATCTTACCCTCTCATACGAGCGACCAACTTTCCTTATGCGATGCTGTTTGCATAGAACCCGAACCCCACGCTCGTAATCAGTTTCGAGTAATGTTTCACCGTCCACCTTGGACATGAAAGCCGCTTTCAGTTTTCTACCTGACATCACATCACCCTTTTTTATGCTGTCGAGTAGAACCTTAACCGCCTCTAATTTGCGGCGGCGTTTCATCAACTTCATCTGGTATGCCGAAATAGCTTTGCACTCCGTCTGCACCGTCTGCACTACGGCGGCTTCGGTCTTACGCCTTTCCGCTTCAGCCTTCCTAAATTTCTCTTGGAGTTTTAGGAACTCAGCCCGCCGAGGATTTGATTCCCGATGATCAAGGAACCATGGGATGGTGAGAAGTAGGTCCATGTCTGTGTCTACGTCTGTGTCTGTGTCTACAGGTTTAGTTGCAGATGGTGTTACCTCAGTCGTCTGAGCTTTTTTATGGCGGGCCGTTATCTTTGCCCCAAGGTTTTCAATATGTTTACTGTGCATTGAGCTTCTCCAAAATTTTATCTTCGTGCGCTACGAATTTGTCTGCCATGTCTTTTCCATACTTGTCTACAAGTAGCCAATCTTCTGTCTTGTAGGCAGTCATGCTGATAGGTCCCTGCGTCTGCATCGTTCCTATCACCTCAGTCTTAGACTTAGGAAACCATTCGCTTTTGTTATTGATGGCGATAAGGAAAGCCTTATCTGTTTCCTTAGACTGCATCCCGTAGAACACCACTTGTGT
>CEUO01066713.1_pt1 | contig 57614 bp, 59 predicted proteins | sample 531391 | NCBI WGS metagenome assembly CEUO01 (sample SAMEA2622799, study PRJEB7988) | marine metagenome | isolation source: saline water (ENVO:00002010), including
GGAGGCTGACCAGAGCCTTCTTTCCAATCTGGTCAAAACAACAGAGCAGTTGTAAAAATCAAATCATTTATCGCAACAGGATGGTAAGCGATATCTTATAGCCATCTACTTTGTCAGGGGCTGATAGAAACTGACTAAACTTGTGAATGACTAGAATTGGATTTATCTTGGACGCGGGTTCGACTCCCGCCATCTCCACCATTTAAAAAAAATACTTGACATGTCATTTATGGTGTGTTAAATTAGAGAAGATAAAAAGTCGCATTGCGCAAAACCAATATTGGAGTATATACAACAAATGGCAACAACCAAAAAGACTGCAGCTAAATCAACTGCAAAAAAGACGACTGCGAAGAAGACCGCAGCCAAGAAGAAAACAACTCGTAAGAAGACACCACTTGTGACTGAGGGGAACTTTGTCGAGTTGCATTACAAGGGAACGTTCACGGATGGAACTCTGTTCGATAGTTCGTATGATCGAAATGAGACTATCAAAGTTCAAGTTGGCTCTGGTCAACTTATCAAGGGTTTCGAGAATGCGCTTATCGGAATGAAGGCTGGACAAACAAAGTCCATTACTCTCTCACCCGAGGAAGCATATGGTCCCACAAACCCAGAGGCATTTAGCACGGTACAGCGAAACCAATTTCCTGATGGATATGTTTTTGTTGAAGGTGCTCCCTGCCAAGGTGCAACCGAAGATGGTCGCCCCATCTTTGCTACTATTGCATCGTTTACCGATACCGATGTTACTCTCGACTTGAACCATCCACTGGCAGGCAAGTCTCTTAACTTTGATATCGAGTTGACTACTATCGCTGAGGGTCCATCTTTTGACCCTGCTCAAAATAATGAGCCGCCACCTGTCGCCGAGTAATCAGCGACTAAAATCGATTCTCGATCCCTACTGTTGACATGCATGCCTAAAATAAAACAGTAAATTGAGACTCACCGCAACCTAGCCCCCTTCTTCGGAAGGGGGTTTTTTTATGTTACATGCATATAAATAAAAAGAGCCGCATACAAAGGCATCAAGTATTTGATGCTCATCGCTGCGACTTCGTAGATTATCTGTTTTATTTCTTCTTTACTCATCCCCATCTTTGTCAAGGAGGTGTTGCAATGTCAACTCAACTCGCTTCAACTCGCGGATTTTCATTACATCGTCAATCAAATCTTCCTTGGACTTGGGTTTAATAATTTCTTCTTTCGATTCTTCCAGTGCATTTCTCAGGTATGCCAGAATCTTCCAGTTCTTACTAGCCACATCAGTACCTCCCGTGCTGTAACTACTCTATAAGTAGTCGATAAGATTCATATAAAACTATTTATTACATGAAGGACACATTGCAAGTTGTAATGTTGGTCGCCATCGGCGTTAACTTAACTCTCTTTGGGTTTGGTACCTTCATCGGATCTAAAGACATTATGTGGCTGTCCCTTGGCTCAGGTTTGTTGTGCTATTTGGGATTTAAACTAAACCAAACTAATTAAAGTGATATGAAAATGAATGAAATATTCGATGCTTGGCGAGAGTCAAGTTATTTTAAAGATGCTATTCCTACCAGCCCCGAAGAAGCTGCGAGACAGGCAAGAGAATTCTTTTCTGCTGAGGGTCTTGCCGCTGGTTGACTGGAGAAAGCTGTTCAACAGGTTGTTGAACTTGTATCTCAGGGAGCTAACGTTGAAGAAGCAATAAGGAGCGTTGACGAAGGACTATGAAACCTATCAAAGAATGGAAACCAATTATTTATTCAAACAGTAAAGTACCGATTTGGCTTTCTAAATTATCACCAATCAATATCTATGCAATCAGCTTTGGCTGTTGGGTGTGGTGTACCGGTAACTTAGATTTGAAAAAGATTGCAGGCAAGTCTCGTAAGGCAGCAGCAGCGGAGACTGTGCGTCATGAAACAATCCACTTCCAACAACAGCTTGAGTTGCTGTTTGTGTTTCAGTGGTTGTTGTATGGTCTTTTTTGGCTTGTTGGTTTAGTTAGATATCGCGATGGCGCAAAGGCTTATTATGAAAGTCCGTTTGAACGTGAAGCCTATACGAACGACAAGGATGAAGATTACTTGCCCAATAGACCTAGATATGCGTGGGTGAAATACATTCGCGACCCCATCTCGGAAGAATAATGTTTGAGCCGGATTGGGAAAAGCTTGCCGGCAAACAGTTAGCTTATATTCGCGTGCCAAAAACAGCGAGCACCAGCGCTGTCGAGATGATTAGAATCAACAGTTTAAAGATTCGCTACACCACTACGCATAGAAACTATGATCACTTAGTAGAGAATTGGGATTGGCACGGCATAGCGGACGAAACCACCCCGCCTGAGCGTGCGCGGGATTATGATATGGCTTGGGTTGCTGTTATTAGAAATCCTTATGACTGGATTACCAGTTTTTATGAACACCACTCAAGAGGGCGCGGTATCGGCAAAGAAGTTGTTAATATTGGAATGTGGAAATCATTTGAGCAATTTGTTGATTTGATTTGCGATACCGAAACAATAAACTTTATGCAACCGCATAACTGGATTCATGAGCAGATATATTCTGGCAACAAATGCATGCCGCAAATCTTAATCAGATACGAGAAAGTAAATGAAGGCTGGGATAAGATTATTGATGAGTTTGATTTAGACACACATACTGGTGCAAAGGTCAGACTTGGCAGGGTAAATGTCAACCGGCACCACACATCAGGATATAAAAAATACTACAACGACAAATTGATAGAAAAAATGGAAGCACGTTGGGGAAACGAACTACTTAGTCTAGGTTATACCATCGATGGACCAATCGATGATTCAATATTCGTTGACCCAGAGCAATGTCACAGGAGAGTACAATGAAACAGAAAAGAATTATGGAAAACTGGCGAAACTTTCTTACAGAGTCACACAGCAAAGAACAAGAAGCAGAACTCAAGAAAATCGCAGACGAACTCCGTGGTGCTGTAAAAATGCACAAAGGACAAGCCGAGCGCATTGAAAAGATTTTAGATCAGACTGATGATGGGAAGCTTGAAGAAGATTGTTGGGATGGCTACGAGAGAGTACCGGGCAGTAAAGAAGGCGAACCCGGCTCTTGTCGTAAGAAGACTGACGAAGGTTTAGAAGCTCTTAACGAAGACGAAATCTGTAAGGCAGGAAAAGACTGGGTTGACGGTAAGACAATCGGCGGGCAGTTGGTTAAGCGCGGCGAAGACGGTAAGTTCAACAACTGGTCTGCAAGAGCGGCACAGATTGCTTCCAAGTATTGTAAAGACCCGAACTACGGAAGGGGCGGCAAGGATAAGAAGAATGAGAGTACTCTAAGCGAAGAAGACGGTGGCTTGGGCAACTGGGAAAAGGAAAATTGGACACACTCAGACGGCTCACCCTGCGGTGACCCCAAGGACGGTAGTGACGGCTCACAATCTCGATGCAAGCCAGCTTCCAAGTGGAAGACAATGGATGCCGATGAAAAAGCAGCCGATAATGCTAAGAAGAAAGCTGGCACCAAAGCTGGTAAGCAATATGTTTCTGCCACCAAGAAAGGTAAGGTTACCAAGTCTCATACAAAGGAAATGGTTGATAGAATCGTTGCTGACATGCTGCTTGAAATGCAAGAAACTCTTGACATGCTTGACGAGGAAGAGGCTATCGAAGAAAAGAAGAAGAGCGCAGCATGGCAAAGAAAGGCTGGTAAGAATAAAGAAGGCGGCTTGAACGCAAAGGGTCGTAAATCATATGAGAAGGAAAATCCCGGTAGTGATTTAAAGGCTCCTGTATCAGCCAAGCAAGCTAAGAAGAGCAAGGGCGGTAAAGCTGCAAAGCGTAGAAAGTCGTTCTGTGCAAGAATGTGCGGTATGAAAAAGAAGAATACTGGCGCTAAGGGTAAGAGAGATCCAGATAGCAGAATCAACAAGTCCTTAAGAAAATGGGACTGTAATTGCTAAATGAAAACATTAATCCAAAAGATTAGGCATTATGCGAGAAAACTAGCAGACCTTACAATAGGCAGGTGCTGCAGTGGTTGTGGATGCTGGAATGCAGAAGAATGAAGCTCATCATGGAAAATTGGCGCAAGTACTTGAATGAGGCAGAAGTACGCGACAAGTATGATGATGAGGTCGAGAAGGATAACAAAAAAAGAAGTAAGAAAGCCAGAAAAGCTATGGGACTCGAAGAAGAAGTCTGGGCTGACTATGGACATGACAAGGGCAAGTGGGAAGAGATTCCTGCAAGTGATTTAAAAAATGACCCTGACAATGTTGACATTACAGATGAGTTGATTGCACTCATTAATAATGCATATAAAAACATTGGCGGTAACTTTGATTTTAAAACTGCCGCAGACATTCCCGGTGATGCAGATTATTGGTCAGCAGTTGACCTCGACGACGACCCAGAACCAGATGCTGTCCGCATTGCAAAAAGCAAACCTTCCGGTCTAAAACTGTCCGCTTCTGGACACGATGGTTCTCGTCCCGCTATTGACGCTTACAAGAAAAAGACAGCAGACATGTTGCTAACTCCCGGCACTTATGCTGAAATGTCAAAAGGTATTGCACATGTCATGTTGAAATATCACGACGTGCCACATGTGAACGACCCAGAGGTTGTCCAGAGAGTGCTCGGACCTAGTAAACCCATCAAGTGGTTAGGACCACACCCAGAGGGTAAGTACCCCGGCGTGGATGGATGGTACACAAGAACGATTTCTGGAAATGAAAATGAAATGAAGATAATGCTGGGTACACCCAGATAAAGGGAGGACATATGTATGTTGAAATTTATACCGCTCATTTTTGCGATTGCATGCGGCGCTTGCGGACCCGCAGAATTGGAGGCAACAACTGATTCGTCGGCTGTTGACATCCCAGAAGATCCATATCCATGGGCAACTTGGGAAACGTGCGCTCATAATATTGGCGATAATCCATGTAACTTGACTTTGACAGATCAGAACGGTATTGAACAAGAGTTGTATCAAAACCATGGAAAGGTTATTGTTTTAGACTTTTCTGTTATGTGGTGTGGACCTTGTAATATGATTGCACCTATTGCTGATCAGTGGAATGCACAATACGGTTCTGATGATTTTATTTGGATTACTGTGTTGATTGAAGATAGCGCTGGCGGTCCTATTGACGTGTCAGACTTACAGACATGGGCAACTATGCACTCAACCGAAGCAATGGTCCTCGCTGGTTCCCGAGATTTGATTGATACAACTGACCCACTTGAAGATGGTTATCCTATCACAAGTTGGCCAACGATTGTTGTTATTGACCGGTCAATGGTATTGCGATATGGTCTTAATGGCTGGAGTGAATCCGTCGTACAGGGATGGGTCGAAGGGTTGTTATGAGCGACTACGACAATATATTAAAAGACCCTGACTTTTTATTTACAATATTAGCTGCAATCATGAAACGTGATGGTGGCGAGATTGTACTGTCAGAAGATGATGTCTTGGCAGTTAACATGACAGAAGCTGTAGGTTTACATTACGACAGAGAAAGCTCAGTGATTACATTAAAGTTTATCACTGCAGAAGAATTGGCTGAAAGAATGAAAGAGCCTTTACCGCCTCCACGTTTGAAACTTGTGCCAGAGTTTGAAGACGACAATTGATATGGTTATCTTGTTTGCTTGCATAAGTTTGGTCGCATTTACAGTTACACTGGATAAAGATGCTAAAACTAAAGAATCTGAACAGTGCGAAACTGAAACATGCTAACTATTTATTGATAATAGTGGAGGTAATATGAATGAAAACCTTATTGCTCTCAGCAATGTTATTGTGTGGCGTGCATGATCATCACACTGATGCTGTTCGTCTGACTGTTGACGATATTCCAGACAGAGAAATATGGATTCACCCTGTTATACCCATTAAAGGAAATGTAGCGATTCGCGAAGGAAAGTGGATTCAACGCCCATACGTTTTTATTTGTCATGATGGACCTGTTACAGAACATAGAGTCAGGAATGCTGTCAGGTATTGGGAAAGATTAGGATATACATTTGGTCCTATCTCCACATTAGAACAAGGTAATGAAAAGTGTATGACAGGTGATGCAGTCGGCGGCTCAATAACTATTGACATTCCAAGTCAAGATTTTAAGTTCGGCACTCATCTTGGTCAGACTCGCACATGGAGATGGACAGCAACAAACGAAATCTTCAAAGCCCGCATTGAGATCATTCCTGCTTGGGGTGACTCAGAAAGAATACTAGAACATGAAATAGGTCACGCCCTTGGTTGGATGGACATGAATTCAATCGGACATATCATGCACAGAGCATGGTCTGACGGCGGTTTAAGATCGACAGGAGTGAAAAATGAAGTTAACGACTAGACAACTGTATTATATTTTCTTGGCTGCAGTTGTGGTATCCATATTGGTATCGTGTAAGAAGCATGTAGAGCCAGAGCAAAAGTGGCGCACATCAGATGATAAACCCTTAGAACATCGAAGCAACCGTTATGACTTGCCAGAACTTGACGAAGATGACTTAGATGACCTGCCAGAAGCAGGAGAAGAGGAAGAGGGTGAAGAATCTATTTGAAAATTTTAGACGTTTCACTGAGGGCGAAACTGCCGACTCGGAAATGAACGACTTATTGAATAAGTTGAAACAAGGCAAAGCCGAAGATAGGCTTAAGCAAGCGATGAAAGACTTAGGCATGGGCGCTGAAACCGCAACAGCACCCAAACCTGCAAAACCCAAGCGCGTCATGCCTCGTAGATTGGAAAAGATGCTTGAAGAGCATGGCTATTATGTGAATCGTTTTATTGATGAAGGTCAATACGGCAAAATCTGGGAAATAGAAGGCAGCAATACCGGACGCAGATTAGCTGTCAAGGTTGTGTCTGTGCTTTTGGGCGGTCAACAGGTAGACAATGAAGAAAAGAACTATAGGTGGATTCTTGAGAATAGAGCCAGCTTACCAGATGAAGTAAAACAGCACTTAGTTAACGTGTATGCTGTTTATCGTGTGCCCGGTAAAGATATTGTTGACAGAAACGAGCAGCCGTATCAAATGGCAGAAGGTGCTTTGGTTATTCTTATGGAGTTGTTGACGCCCGCACCGAAAGAGGTTTTGGGCACTTTGTTTTTGGATGATCCTGATGAAGAGATTCCAACAAACAAGATCAAACGTATATTTGCCAATGAAGGTGCAATGAATGAGTTGATTACGAACATGGCTAAATCGATTTCTCCGCACATGACCGCTGCTGTTGACAGATGGTCCAAGTGGCATCTTGACACGTTGATCAAACAAGTTGCTGGCGCTTATTTTGCGGGTGAGAATCCAAGAGAAAACATGTATGTTGACTATGGAAGGTTGAGCCGCTACCACGCCCCATCGTTCAAACCTCACGGACCAAGATTATTAAACATCTTTTTTGATAAAGTTGACAAGATGCTTCCTGATTTTGTAAAAAAATATGAGCTTGATAAACAGAAAGACCCTAGGATGAAAGAGTATTTTGCAACCCGCCGCCAAGCAGTCATGGAAACAACATCAAAAGAGCTTGACGAAAGGCTGTTTTACCACTTAAAAAAACAAGTTGTGCCTATGACATATAAGTACGGTCCCGAGGCTCAGTTGGGGGGCGCAGACAAGTATACGAAAGAAACGTTTTCCGAAGCAGAAGGCTTGCTGAACGCGATGGAGTATCTGCATGGGAAGAACTTCTCACCAAGAGATATGCACACAGGCAATGTCATGATGCGTCCTGACAGCGGACAACTAGTTATGGTAGACGTGGGGCTGTTTACACAATGAAACAACTTTTTGAAAATTGGCGACACTACTTACTAGAGGATATGGACACTGAACAAGTCAGAAAAGCCGTGCTTATTAATGATGAAGACAAAGCTCTCATCCTTAAGAGTTCAGATTTAAACGAGAAACACGCAGGTGAATGGGACTTGCCGGGTGGACATATTCATGAAGGCGAAGATGACATCGACGGGCTCAAACGTGAGGTTAAGGAAGAGACTGATCTTGACATTACAAGTCCCGAAATGATATTGCACGATGGTCGAAAGAAATTTTACAAAACTCGGTCATATAGTGGTACAATAAAACTTAGTGAAGAGCATACCGAATATGAATGGGTAACTATTGATGAGATTGATAGTTATAACATAGGAGCTAAATTTGTAAAAGCTGTGAAAGCAGCATTGAATAACGACGATTAAAGTGAAGCGAGTAATAATCTCTGATCTACATCTTGGAAGTGCATATTGCAAAGAAGAGGAACTGTTAAATTTCCTCAATGGATTAGAGTGCGACGAACTTATCTTAGCAGGCGACATTGTTGACTTTGTTAAAATTCCAATATTCTCTCAGCAATCATTAGAGATACTAAAAAAGATTACCTCGTTTTCTAGAGTCGTTTATATTATTGGAAACCACGATTACAGCTTTGATGCGTTTGCCGGCAAGTCATTCAATCACATCAACTTCATGGAAATGTATGAGTTTGAAGACAACGGAAGGTCATTCCGCATTGAGCATGGTGATAGGTATGAGAGTGGTTTTTGGGCGAAATGGTCTGAGGGACTATTATTAAAGATTGTCTCAATTTGTCAAGACTGGCTGGAACGCACATTTGATGTTGACTTGGCAACATGGTGGGCTAATCGAGCGCTCGCAAAACGCAAACTAATAAGGTTATGGGATATAATCGATTTCAATAACGACGTTGACGTGACAATCATGGGTCATTCACACCGCCCCGAGGTGGTTATCTGGGTTGATCAGAACGAAGAGATTAAAACGTACGTTAATACAGGCGATTGGGTGGACCACACAACTTACGCACAAATTACTGATGGTGTTGTAAGATTAAAGTCTCACAAAATAGTGCTTGACGAAGATGAATAATCGTGTTATATTCTAATTATGTGTGATGGACGACACCGAATCATTAGCGCGCTCCTATGCCGCTCGTTTGCTTTCTTACGAAGACGTTGAAAAGTCAGCGCAAGAGATGTTTGATATTGTTGAGCAAGTCATACATGACGACAAAGAATACGAAAAAACTAAAAGATTCATTCTGCAAATTGTAAGAGTGATGGACGAGATAGACCCTGATTATAACTATGCCGTTGCTAAAGCCTACTACAAAAAGGCTAAAGATGTTTACGGCGCTGAATAGGCACCCGTAGCTCAGTTGGATAGAGCAACAGCCTTCTAAGCTGTGGGTCATAGGTTCGAGTCCTATCGGGTGTGCCACTATAGGAGAAAAAAAATGACAGCAAAATCACCATACGACACCGTAGTTGTTTCTGGAGGATTTGACCCTGTTCACATCGGACACGTTCGCCTTATCTTGGCGGCGGCTGAATACGGCGACGTTATCGTTGTTGCCAACAGTGACTCATGGTTGTATCGAAAGAAGGGCTTTGTGTTTATGACGTGGGACCAGCGTAAAGAGATTCTGGAGGCGCTTAAGGGCGTTGTGAAGGTAGAGTGGGTAGATGATACCGACGAGACAGTCTGTGAGGCTCTACGGCGCATTAAGCCTACATACTTTGCCAACGGCGGCGACCGGAAGGGCGATAACGTACCAGAGGTTGCGGTGTGCAAGGAACTTGGCATTGAAATGATTTGGAATGTTGGTGGCGGCAAGATCGAAAGCAGCAGCGAGTTGGTTAATCGCGCCGAGCGGTCCAAGACAAAGCCCGGTCAACCCGACGAAGAGGCAATGTCTGGATACGGCAAAATCAGACACAGCGAAAAATAGTATTTTGGGGGGTGGCGAAATTGGCAGACGCACCCGACTGTTTCTCGGGCGGTGAGTACGCGAAAGCGCATCTTGTAGGTTCGACTCCTACCCCTCCAGCCATCGATAACGAGGTAACAAAAAATGAAGAACTTTATCATTCAAGAGTATAATAGAAGAACTAAGAAGTACCGTGATTTGGGGGCAATCTTGGCTAATAGCAAGGACGAGGCAATGAAGATTTTTGTTGAACAATCACGCTGGACTGGCACCAAAGATTTGCTTCTGCACGCAGAAGATTCGGACTCTTATAGGATTAAGAAATAATGTCACGCAGCAAACTTAACCCAGATCAGGTCAACGAAGATACACTGCAGGACGCAGACGGTGATACCAAAGTTATGGTTGAGCTTAACAGTGATGACGACAGTGTTAGAATCCAAACCGGCGGTACAGAAAGGGTAATCATTGATAGCTCTGGTCGTGTTGGCTTTGGCACGTCTACGCCATCGGAAATGATTACTATTGAATCAACTGAGCCGTGCGTACAATTCACTGAGGGTGGTGCTGACAGAGCCAAGGTTTTCATTAATGATTCCGACAATCTTGTAATTCAACAGCAGCAGACAAATAAGCACATTGTTTTAAAGATTAACGATGCTGGGGCTGTGAGAGAGGGTATTCGTCTAAATGGTATGGTGCCGGAAGTTGTTGTCAATGAACAATCCGACTCGCTTGTTGATTTCCGTGTTGAATCCGATAGCAACACACATATGTTGTTTGTGGACGGTGGAAATAATAACGTTGGAGTTAACCATTCTGCCCCAAAGTCAACTTTGACTGTTGGCGGGTCAATGGCATTAAGGGTTACCAACATTGGCGCATCAAATGACCCCGGAACGACATACACAATTACCGACACAGAATGTGTCATCCTTGTAAATACCCGTCCAACTAATCAGGGTGGTATTAACAGCGCTATCACGCTTACTCTGCCTGATGCCAGCGACAATCCCGGTATGGTTGTTACAGTCAAAGATGCGGCAGGCTATGCTGATGTCAATACAATCACTATTGCCCGCGCTGGCTCTGATACGATCAACGGTATTGACGCATCAGTAGCTCTACCGGCACCAGCTAGCTTCAAGACGTTTATTTCTGACGGAAACGACGCATGGCAGGAGATAGGAAATTGAAATACAAGCAAGGCGATGTTGTTTTGGTTCAATCTCCTGCTGGCTCTGGTATACCACACACTCACGTTAAACTCACTAATCGCATTCAAGTGCCAAAGAGTGAAAACTGGGACGGATACGCTGGATGGCATGCCGAGGTTTTGTATGAAAACGAAGCCGCCGCTTTGAGAAAGTGCCAGATACCGATTAACGTTGGTGATTTGACATTTGTGTTCGATGATTGTATAATAAGCAAGGAGAAAACATGAAGAAGTTTTTATTAGCCGCCATTTTATCGCTAACCAGCACATCGTCATTCGCTACTAATCCGCAAGCGCCGGATTTTTCTTTGCGCGATCTTGTTGGTGATGCATATGATTTGCATGAACATAAAGGCGAGATTATTGTTATGAACTTTTGGGCTACATGGTGCCGCCCTTGTTTGGTTGAGTTACCGCATTTAAACGCTATCGACAAGAAGTACGAAGATAAAGGTGTTGACGTTGTTGTGATTAGTATTGACGCGGCAAGAGAAGTGTCAAAAGCCAAGGCATATATCAAATCGCGCAAATACCAGTTCACAGCACTGTTTGACACAGAGACATCAGTTGTTTCGCAGTACAACCCGTCCAAAGCAATCCCTTTTACTTTGATTATTGATCGTGAGATGAGAATTGTCCACACACATACTGGCTATGTTGCTGGCGTCGAAGACACATACATACAAATATTGGATGACTTAACACAGTGAAGTTTTTTAAATGGTTGAAAGAACGCCTGTCACACAAGCTAGGACATTTCAAATGGGATTCTCTAAAGCAAACTCTCAAAGAGCACGGCATGGCTCTAGTTATTATTATAGTCGTGTGGGAGATAATCGAAGATGTACTGTTCCCTATTCTATTCATTGCTCTTGGAAACTATGTTCATCCCGCGTTCTATGCCGGCGCACCTGCCGCTTGGATTCTCTGTCTCCACTGGCTTGCAGTACCCATCATGTGGGGAGCATGGATTAGAATAAGTGGAAAAGGAAAACATGATCATATTGAAGGTGGGGGATGCTGTTAGGCATGTTCATGATGTTCAAAGAGGTATTGTATGTGTCGGCTTGATTGAGATGGTTGACGATGAGCGCGGAACGGCGCGAGTCATATGGGCATCACCTGCTCAATACTCTCCAAAGTGGATGCGATGGTATCAAAAACATCTCTTAGTAAAGATCTCATAACTATTTACTGTGCATTTGTAACCGCAAGGGAGGGCGTTATGGATGAAGTTTATAGGAAAATTAGAGTTTTTGCCTCACAAGGCATTAAGGCGGTATGTAGGTAGAAAGAAAGTTGAATATTATAGGGTTACGGTTGTCAACGAAGATGGCAAGATTGAAAACCTAGCGCTCACACCACTGGAGCTTAAAAAAGCCCGTAAGCGAGCATCCAAAGGAATACTGTACCAGCGCCCAACAATTTTTATGAGACTTTATGCTGCTTTGGTCGTGTTGTTGAGTTAAAAACATTACAAAGAGATATTTATAGTAGAGTCACCATGGCTATTAAGAAAATCAAAGTTTTAGATACAAGCGTCCTTTTAACGGACGCTAGCTCGCTTCACGCATTTGGCAACAATGATATCGTTTTGCCCCTCAAGGTGCTTGAAGAGATCGACAAACACAAGAAGCGACAAGATACAGTCGGCTCTAATGCCCGCCGTGTCATTCGCATGCTTGACAGTTTGCGCGAGAAAAAGAGTCTGCTTAAAGGAGCCCGTCTGGGACGCGGCAAGGGCATGCTGTATGTGCGTGGCTATTCGTCGTCTAATCTAGGCATTTTGCCTCAAGACCTTGACCCCACCATTCCTGATCATATTATTATTGCCTGCGCGCTCGCAGAGCAACAGAACAATGAGAAGGCGCAAGTCACGCTCGTTTCAAACGACATCAACATGAGAGTCATAAGCGACTCGGTTGGTCTGCGCTGCTCTGATTATAAAGTTGTCAACGACGTGGTTGAGGATCGGGAGAAGCTGTATACTGGTTTTGTTGAGCACTTGGTTGATGAAGAGATTGTTGATCGCTTCTACGAAGGTGAAGAAATCTTTTTAGACCAAGAAGAGAAGGCAGTCAACTTTAATGCCAACCAGTACATTATGCTTGTGTCTTCCACAAACGACAAGAAGACCGCTTTGTGCAAATACGTTAATGAACAATCTCCACTTAAGTCTGTTGTTCGTTACAAGAACGGTGTCTGGAACGTGAACGCACGCAACAAGGAGCAAGCATTCGCTCTGGACATGCTTATGAACCCCGACATCCCCATCATCACGCTGGTGGGCAAGGCTGGCTCTGGAAAGACGCTGTGCGCCATTGCAGCCGGTATTGAGCAGACTATCGGCATGTATGACCAAGGCGGCGGTAAACGGAACAACCCATATAAGAAGCTTATTGTGTCAAGACCCGTACAGCCACTGGGTAAGGACATTGGGTTCCTGCCCGGTACAATGGAAGAAAAGATGTTACCATGGCTTGCGCCCATTCAGGACAATCTACAGTTTCTTATGGGCAATGACAAGCTGATGCTTGAGCAGTACATGGAGCAAGGCAAGATTGAGGTCGAGGCGATTACTTACATTCGCGGACGCTCAATTTCCAACGCCTTTATAATTATTGACGAAGCCCAGAATTTGTCAGTACACGAATTGAAGACGATTATTACCCGTGTTGGTGAGAATTCAAAGGTTGTATTGACTGGTGATATTGAACAGATTGACAATATGCATATTGACGAGACAACAAACGGCTTAGCATATGCTGTTGAGAAGTTTAAGTCTCACTCAATCGCTGGTCACATTACGTTGACCAAGGGCGAGAGATCAAAAGTTGCAACATTAGCAGCAAAGATTTTATAAAAAAAACTTGACACACCGTTCTTAAGCGGTTATAATGATAGCTAAGGAGAAATAATACTATGGCTGAAATTAAATGGCTCACCAATGGGCTTGTTGACAGCACCGAGACTGGCGAGTTTCCTGCCGAAGCGCAACAGGAGAAGAATCCTGTATTGACTGAACCTGTTGAGGCAGTCAACCCTATGAAGGAGTGGCTTATTGATTATGTCGGCAACATTCTCAAGCCTGCAGATGGCAATGTGACAACCGAGATGATTGTACACGCTTTTGGAGTTGAGTTTCCAGAGCTTATGCTTGCCATTGCAGAAGAGAATTGGATGCGCGGCTATGCACAGGCGCTGCACGACTCTGAGAAGGGCTTTGAGCTTCTTAAGGAAGGTGCAATCGAGCTTGGCGAAACGCCTGCCGTCACTGCTCCAAATGGCAGCACCGAAGTACCTGTAGAAAATGACACAGAAACGGAATGACGGATTAACAGAGTATATTGCAAGGTCTAGCAGTAGCGACTTTGTTAATGAAATGAAGACTGCACAAGTCAGGCTTCACAACCACATTGATATTTACATTAAAAACCCTCTTCCAAAGGGTTTTGATCTTGAAAATGTTTTAACTAAAATCGAGCAACTTATCCCACCATTTTTGATGATGGATGTTGACGCAATCATTATCGGTGATTTTGAAATGTTTAAAGCTAGAGATATTGACGCCCTGTACGAAGACGGGGCTATCTATTTGACAAACGATCAAGACGATGAAGCTGATATGTTTGATGACGTTGTACATGAAGTGGCGCACGCGGTTGAGAAAAACTATGGAATGGAAATCTTTGGCGACGGACAGCTTGAAACTGAGTTTATCAACAAGCGCCGTGTACTTTACAGCACTTTAAATGCCCACGGCATTCACAATCTCAGCATGTATGACTACATCAATCCAGAATATGATAAAAAGTTCGATAAATTCTTGTATAAAACTGTAGGATATGATAGACTAAGGCATATGGTCAGCGGGCTTTTCCTGTCGCCATATGCCGCAACCTCTGTGTCCGAGTACTGGGCAAATGGGTTTGAGGCGATTTTCACTGGTGAGGATCCCAAGTACATAAAACAAATTTGTCCTGTTCTCCATGAGAAGCTTATGGCGATTGTACAGGCAGGTCAGTTCCAACCTGCGGACGAAATGGAAAAAGAAGAACAAGAAGGATGGATTAACGATGGCTACTGATTACGCTTACGATATCGAACTCAGTAAAGACAAGAAGCACCTCACTCTCAAGGTTGAGTTGCCTGAACGTCACTTGGCTCGCGAACCTATTCTGGAATGTACCGACACCAATGCTCTTGACATTATTAAGCAAGACGGTTACGGCAACTACAGAATGGTTCAAACCTGTGGCGCTTTGTCTAATTGGGTCAGTCGCGAAGGCAAGGGTGGTAACCGTTCTGGTGTTTGGATCTTTGAGAAGGTTGTAAAGACGACCGCCAAGAAGACCACCACCAAGAAGACGACCACTAGAAAGACTACCGCTAAGAAAACAACTACTACCAACTGAGGTAACTGTGCATATTTCTTTTTCTGAACTTAAGAACTGGAATACCTGCGCTTTTTATCACAAGCTTGTTCACATTGACAAGCTTGCTGGTTTCAAGGGCAACGAATACACGGCTTTTGGAACAGCTATTCACACAATTTGTGAGAAGATGCTGCTCCGCGAAGCTGTGTCTCCAAAGCTCTTCATTGATGAGCTACGAAACAACATTGCAAGTCTTGACGATGACGTTGAGATTAACCAGAAGCTTGTTGTTGACATGGCAACACAGGGAAAGAACATTATGCCTGAGATCGAAGATGCGGTCGAGGATTATTTTGGTGAGGATTATGAAGTAGTTTCTACTGAGGAACAAATATTTGAACCAATCACCGGTTATGCCGATTATAACTTCAAGGGTTTTATCGACGCGGTGATCAAGACTTCCGATGAGAAGATTCACATTGTTGACTGGAAGTCGTGTTCATGGGGCTGGGATGCAAAACGTCGCAGCGAACCCATGACGACTTACCAGTTGACTTTGTACAAACATTTTTATGCCATTAAGCATGGCATTGACCCGAAGATGATTGAGACTCACTTCGCACTTCTCAAGCGCACAGCTAAGAAGAACAGGGTCGAGATTTTTAGAGTAACAAGCGGTCCAAGAAAGACCGACAATGCTCTAGCTTTGCTAGACAAAGCACTACAAAATATTATTAAGGGCAACCACATCAAGAATCGCTTGTCGTGTCAACGGTGTGCATTCTATAAGACTGCGGATTGCCCATGAGGAAAAATAAGTGAGAAAAATTAAAGTATTAACCATCTCCGACCATCCGTTATCTCCATCGGGTGTCGGTACACAAACAAAGTATGTGATTGAAGCGCTACTTAGGTCTGGCAAGTTTGAAGTTGTCAGTCTTGGCGGCGCTATTCGCCATCCAGACCATCAGCCACAGAAGACTGAGGAATGGGGCGACCTTTGGACTATCTATCCGGTCGATGGGTATGGTACTCCTGACGCTGTACGCTCTATTCTGCGCACTGAGCGTCCTGACATTCTGTGGTTTATGACCGACCCGCGCTTTTTCGGCTGGTTGTGGATGATTGAGCAAGAGGTTCGCCCCTTGGTTCCGCTGATTTATTATCATGTGTGGGACAACAAGCCGTACCCTATGTTTAATCAGAAGTTCTATGATTCAAATGATATGGTTGTTACGATTTCTAAGGTCACTGACGATATCGTTGCGAATGTCTCTCCTACAGTTGCGAGAGAATATCTGCCTCACGCTGTCGATGGCAGCGTCTTCGCGCCGATGGCGCAAGATGAAATCAATGCTTTTAGAAGAGTGTTTTTCAAAATCCCCGAGGGCGAGGAAGATAACAAATTTACTTTCTTCTGGAACAATCGCAATGCCCGCCGTAAGCAAACAGGCAGCATTATGTGGTGGTTCAAGGACTTTCTTGATGAAGTCGGTCATGACAAGGCACGTCTGCTGATGCATACAGATCCAAAGGACCAGCATGGTCAAGACATGATCGCCATTATGGAGCGCACTGGCATGACTGAGGGGCAGATTCTGTTGTCAACGCAAAAGATCCCGCCACAGCAGTTAGCCAAGATGTACAACGCTGTTGATTGCACAATCAATGTCAGTGACGCCGAAGGTTTTGGGCTTGCAACTCTTGAGTCTCTTTCTTGCGGTACACCTATTATTGTCAACATGACTGGTGGCTTGCAGGACCAAGTAACGGACGGAACAAAGTGGTTTGGTATTGGCATTGAACCCTCGTCTAAGGCTATTATTGGCTCTCAGGACGTTCCGTACATCTACGAGGACCGCATTTCTAAGGAAGACTTTATCAACGCCTTGAAGGAAATGTATAACATGTCTGCCGCAGACCGCTCTGCTTTAGGTCTTTCCGGTCGAGAGTTCACGCTGAATAATTTCAACTTCCAAAACTTTGGTCAGCGCTGGGTCAGCCTGTTGGAAGAGGCACACGAAAACTTTGGCTCTTGGAATCACCCCGAGGGTCGCAAAAACTATAAGGGATGGGAGCATACTGAGCTATGAATGATAATAGACAAAAGGTCATTGTGATTGGACCTGCACTTACACTATCAGGATACGGGGAGCAATGTAGATTTGCTCTGCGCTCCTTGCGTACTCTGGAAGACCAGTACGATATTTATCTGCACGCAACCAACTGGGGTAATACCGGCTGGATTCACGATGATGATGAAGAGCGCGAGTGGATTGACCGTATGCTTCACAAGACTGTGATCCACCAACAGAATGGTGGGCAATATGACATCTCTCTGCAAGTTACTATTCCTAACGAGTGGAAGAAGATTGCGCCTGTCAATGTCGGCTACACTGCTGGTATCGAGACTACCATGGTAGCCCCACAGTGGATTGAGAAGTCTCGCGAAATGGATCGTATTATCGTTGTGTCCAATCACTCTAAAGAAGTGTATGAGTCCACATCTTATGGTATCATGAAGCAGGGAACAAACGAGCGCATTGGAACTCTCAAGTGCGAGACTCCGATTACCACTGTTAACTATCCTGTAAAGGACACGTCAAACTCAAACCCTGATGATCTGGGTCTTGACTTGAGTACAGATTTTAACTTTCTCTGTGTAGCCCAGTGGGGTCCGCGCAAGAATGTACACAACACCATCGAATGGTTTATCGAAGAGTTTCATGATGATGAGGATGTTGGATTAGCTCTTAAGGTTTTTCACATGAACACTTCCAACATTGACCGAGTGTTTATTAAGAAGCAGCTTGCTAATATGCTTGAAGCGTATCCTGATCGTAAGTGCAAGATTCATTTAATCCACGGGCATATGTCAGAGAACGAAATCCACAGCTTGTATCAGCACCCCAAGATTAAGGGTCTTGTTACTTTAACACATGGCGAGGGCTATGGGTTACCTATTTTTGAGGCAGCATATTGTGGACTGCCTGTTGTTGCTCCTGCTTGGAGCGGTCACATGGACTTTCTCATGGCTCCCAGCAACAGCAAGAAGACTGACAAGCTTCGCCCTCATTTTTTGAAGGTAGATTACAAGCTGGGACCGGTCCCGCAGGAAACGTTGTGGGAGGGAGTGATTCAGCAAGGCTCTCAGTGGTGTGAGCCAGAAGAGGGCAGCTTTAAGAAGCAGATTCGTGATTTGCACAAGAATCATTCTCGTCACCAAGGAACTGCTAACAGGCTTAAGAAGCACATTCTTAATAACTTCACACCTGAGAACATGTATTCTCAATTCTGCGAAGCTTTCGCAGGCGAACAAAACTTAGATATCGACGCATGGCTTACAGAGTTGGAGGCAGGCGTTGAAGAACACGAATAAAGCCACCCCAAAAGTATCTGCAAAATTCAAAGTTGGTGATTTTGTAAGATGGTATGAGGCATATGCCGATGGCTTTCTTGGTCGCGATGCTGGCTGGGGCGTTGTTCAGAGTGTAAAACAGCACACATATTTTGGTGATTATATCAACTATGGTGTGTTGCGAAATAAACACGGAGATGTTATGACTTTTGCAGAAGATTATCTTGAGTCTAAACAAGAGTTTGAAGAAAGAAAGAAAACGGAGAAAAAGAAGCGTGAGCAAAAAGACGATAGCGTTCGTAGCTGATTATTTTGCAGATGAAATCCCCGGTGGTGGGGAAGTCAACAATGACGAACTTATTAAACTTTTATCTGCAGATTACACGGTGATGAAGGTCAAGAGCAGAAACCTTGACCCTGCTGCAATTCAAAATGAGTTGGTAGATTTTTACATCATTTCAAACTTTCTTGAGCTATCTTACCAGAGCTACACTTTTCTCACTGAGCGTGCTAACTACATCATTTACGAGCACGACCACAAGTATGTAAGAAACAGAAACCCTGCGCAGTATGAAAACTTTGAAGTACCAGAGTCAGAACTGGTCAATCAAAAGTTCTACCAAAACGCAAAGGCTATCTTATGTCAGTCTGATTTTCATGCAAACATTGTTCGTAAAAATCTTGGACTCGACACTATTAAAAGCTTGGGTGGTAATCTGTGGTCTTCTGACAGTCTTGAGCTTATGAGCAGCTTGGCAAAGCAAGAGAAGCTTGACATGTGTGCTATTATGCAAAGCGACAACTGGCATAAGAACACTATTGGCGCTGTCAGGTATTGTAAGGTCAAGAACCTACCACACGCGCTGATACCACCCAGCGATTATCATGACTTTCTCTCACAGTTAGGGACGTATAAAAGACTTGTGTTTTTCCCGCAGACTCCTGAAACGCTTTCGCGCATTGCTGTCGAGGCACGGATGATGGGCATGGCTGTCGTTACAAATCAAAACGTCGGCGCTACTAAAGAGCCATGGTTTCACCTTAAGGGCGAAGAACTGATTGAAGTTATGCGTAACAAGAGAGAAGAGATACCACAAATTGTAAGGGATATTATTAATGGCTAGTCATTTCAAGATCATTGTTCCGTTCTACAATGTAGAGAAGTGGATCAAGATTTGCATTCGCTCTATCAAGGCGCAAGATTATAAAGATTTTCAATGCATCCTACTGGATGACATGTCAACAGACAACACGGTAAACATTGTACGCGAGGAAATCGGAAACGACCCTCGCTTTACCTTTGTTGAAGTGCAGGAAAAAGCATTTGCTTTGAAGAATATTTATGATGGTATTGCGTTGTCAAGTCCTGACCCCGAAGATATTATTGTAACTCTTGACGGTGATGATTGGTTCTCACGACGTGATGTCTTGACATTTCTCGACATGGTGTACCGCAACAGCGATTGTCGCATGACCTACGGTAGCTATGCGGAGTACCCAAGCGGCAAGAAGGGCAAGTTCGCCAAGCAAATCCCACCAGAATGGATTTCTCAACGCTTGTTGCGTCAAGCCCCATGGCAGGCATCTCACTTGCGCACCTTTAAGTACGACTTGTGGAGCAGAATCAAGGTCGAGGATTTGCAAGATAAGGATGGAAACTTCTATCGTATGGCGTGGGATTTGGCATTCATGTTTCCAATGCTTGAGATGGCTGGTCCTCGCAGCGTTCACATTGCCGACCCGCTGTATGTATACAACATGTCTAACCCACTTAACGATCATAAGATAGACAATGGCTTACAGGTTCGTACCGAGACAGAGATTCGTCAGAAGCCTCCGTATGCCACGCTAACATCGCCTACGGACTCTCACCCATCTACGTGCATTGTATCGCCTAACAATCGATTTGTGTACACGTATATACCGAAGGTTGCATGCAGCAGTCTCAAGATGGCGTTGGCACCACATTTTGGTGTCGATGTAAGTATCAGTGACGCTGCCAAGGACAACGTGTTCAACGATCTCAAGTCATTTGAGGCTATGCACGCTGCAAACTGGCCAATCGTCCCGAAGCATTTACTGCTATCAGACCAGACATGGGATTTTCTAAAGTTTGCAATAGTTCGCAATCCATGGGATCGACTTGTTTCTTGCTACAAAAACAAGATTCTTTCATCTGGCGAGACAAACGAGTTTTATGAGAATGGCGTCCACCGCGCTCTGGTCAGAAACTACGGAGATTTGTTTCATCAATCAATGACGTTTGAAGAATTTGCTAATGCCGTGTGTGATATACCTGACGAGATCGCGGAAGACCATTTCCGCTCACAGCATACCTTCGTCACACACAGGGGTCAGTTGATTGTGAACCACATTGGAAAGTTGGAAAACATTGATGATGAGTGGGCATACATCTGTGCCAATATTAATATTGATAATAAGCTTGAGAATATTAACGTTTCCTCGAACTCCGGCACAAAGCGTGCCTACAAGGATTACTACTCTGACGAGTTGCGTGACAAAGTAGCGGAGAGGTATCGTAAAGATATCGAAATGTTTGAGTATGATTATTAATGTTCCGAAGTGGCTTTTCATTCATGTTCCCAAGACAGGCGGCACTTATTTTAAAAACATGTTGAAGTGTGGAAGCACTATGCATGTGCCAAGTCCAAGAGGTGGTGTCGAGATGTTGGGAAGCCATGTTGAAAATTTAGCACATGCGTTTCCTTACAACTTTACGGTTGATGGTTGGAATCCAAAAGCGGCTAAATATTCGCATATGCCTTTCTTAAAAGACATGGCATACCATAGAGTGTACAAGCCGATCTATTCCATGGAAAGCGACAATGTTGAATACGTCACAATAGTCAGGAACCCATTTAGCCTGTTCTATTCTTACTGGAGATATCAGCCTCGCGCTCATGAAGATTGGACCGCAAACAGTGTCAAATACGGCGGCTGGGCTAACTGCAACACGCTGATGAATACAAAGACATTCCCAGAGTTCGTTGACCGATATCTGGATGACGAGGCAACATGGCATATACCACCATTGAAGCAGAATCTATTCGCCCAATTGTACACTAAAGACGGTAGACTGGTGCCTAAGCTTGAGAATGTGTTGAGGTGTGAAAACTTAAAAGTCGATATTATCAAGTGGTGCGAAAAGAATAACATCGAATATGATGACGTACCAAGTAAGGACGCAAACATCAACCCAAACAAAGAAGATTATAGAGAGATGTATACACCATTGCAAAAATATTTGCTCGAAAAACGCTGGCATAATATACTAGAAACGTTTGGTTATCATTTCGGAGGAACAAAATGAGTTTTAAGATTTACTTCATGCCATCGAAGGGCATGGACAACATGAATCAGAACGAGTTGCTGCACCGCGCACGACGGCAAACACCCGGCAACAAGGGCATCTGGAAAGATATGGAGGGCACTCCAAACATCGAGGATGCCGACTACTATATTATCCTAGAAGCTACAGATGTCAAGACCCCTGACCCAAGCAAGACTTTCTATTTTAGCAGAGAACCACGCGGTGTCGGTGGCGGCATGGGTCCGATGGATCCCCGCATCCGTCGCTTTTCCTTTTTGACTGGCGAATCATACTTCTCCACGTTTTGGTATTGTGAGCGTTCGGGCTATACAAAGACTTACGACGACTTACTTAACTTGAAGCCACAGAAGAAAACAAAGCATATGTCGTGTACAGTTTCTGAGAAGACATGGCTTCCCGGCATGCGCGCTCGCGTTGATTTCGTAAAGGCTTTTCAACAACAACACGGAGACAAGTTTGATCTGTTTGGGCGCATCAGCAGATTACCAGAATTATCTGATTTTGTGCTTGAAATTAAAGACGATGACAAGTATAATACACTAAAGAACTATAAATACTGCTTGGCTTTTGACAATGGAACTTACCCAAACTACTTTGCAACTCAACTCACAGATACATTACTTTCTTGGACTCTGCCTGTTTACAATGTTGCACCCGGAATTTCAAACACTCATGAATTCTTTCCCGAGGGATCTTACATTCCGTTCGATGCTAGAGATCATAATGAAATAGAACGCATTATTAAGCTTCTAGAAAACGACAACTTTGAAGATCATCTTCCTGCCATGACAGAAGCTAGAAAGCTGATTCTTGAAAAGTATAACTTGTGGAACACAATCTACGAAGCGATTACGGAAGGAAAAAACACTTGGTATGGCAATGAAGAATAGAACAAAGAACAGCGGCTGCTTGCTCTGTGGTGCTAAGCGCAGCAAAATAGTACATAAGTTTGAGAGCTTGCCTAAGTCTCGTCGTGGTAAGCAAAAGCTTGACATTAAGCAGTGCTCGAAGTGCGGCTTTATTGCCACTCACCCTCCACAACCCAACGACCACTGGGTTGACAAATACGAAGGTGACTATTGGAGAGAGTACCAGACCAGCATCGGAGAGAAGCGTATCGACGAGCGCTTTGAAGAGTTCGAGATGATTTCTGCTGAGCGCATACAATATCTAAAGAGTTTCTACGGCTTGCTGCCTCCCGCACTTCGTTTCAAGAACAATGGTCGCTTCCTTGATGTCGGATGTTCTATGGGCTTCTTGGTCAAGGCTGCAGAGGACGCGGGCTACGAGGCTTTCGGTATTGACCCAAACCAGCAAGATGTTGACGAAGGCATGGCACGTTACAATGTACAGCTTTCTCAAGGCTACATCAATGATTACGGCGAAAGCGACTTTGATGTGATTATGTGCTTCAACACTATTGAACATGTGTCTCGTCCTGACGTGCTTATGCATGAGATGACTAAGCGACTTTCTCCCAAGGGTATTATTGTCATTGGCACTCATGATATCGAGTGTCAGAACTATTTGGACGAAGGTGTCGATTGGAAGCATATCAAGCCAGCAGAGCATTTGTACTATTTCAGTAAAGACAGCCTCAGTCGCTTAGGTGAGAAGTACGGCATGCGCGCATTCTGGCATGCTAAGCCGATTGAGAATTCTATCGTCACGTATTTTATTAGGGGAGCTTGACATGTCAAATCTTAACGTATATGTTTTTACATCAAATGATTATCTGCACATTCTGCGACCATTCAGTTTTCTGTTAAACAAGTTCTGGTCACCAGAACAGCAAGTGAAGATCATTGGATTCAATCACCCCGACTTTGATTTGCCAGACAACTATGAATTTGTGTCGCTTGGCGAACAGCGCGGTCTTAAGTATTGGACAAACGATCACATTGATTATTTTCAAGGTATCGAGGATCAGTACTTTGTTCACATGCTGGAAAATGAGTTTTTCTTGAAGCCTCTTGACACTGAGATATATGATGATTTGGTTGCTCGACTGAGCCCTACTATCGGTCGTGTTGACTTGACTCCCGGTCCTTCACAGCGCAGCAATAATTTAGTTGAAAACTGTGGCAGATATGATATAATTGAATTAACTCAAGACGCAAGCTATAGGCTGGCTCTGCGTTTTAACATCTGGAACAAGGACTACCTGATGAAGTACCTCATCCCCGGCGAAGACTGTTGGGAGTATGAGGTCAAGGGTATCGAGCGGTCAAAGAATGACGGCTATCAAATCATGGCAACTGACCGTCGCTATGTCATGCACATTATGGATGGTGTTGCGATGACGGGCGGTAAACGCCCCAACATCCTCGACCTTCGCGCGCGCCTGCACCCTGAACGTAGCTCATTCCAGCTTCCTCTTGACGAGGGAACGATTCAGGAAATGCTTGACCACAAGATTATCGCTCCTAAAGGACACTACTACGAGGTGGTACTTTGAGAATCTGTTATTTCAACACACATGCAACATTAGATCATTGGCATGCTGATATTTGTTTCGACTCTTTGGCGAACCAGAGCATCGATTACAAGTTTGACGTGATGTACATCTACAACACGCACCCACATGAGCTATCCAATGACACACTGCTCAGTCTCATCGACAAATATAGGCTTCGACACCATTTTGATAAGATTGAGATCCTGCCCAAGAGCGATGGAAAGACTCTTGGGCAGGATATGCTGTATCTAACTAGCCACTGCGCCGAGGTAAAGCCAAGCAGAGTGTTGATGCTCAAGTCAGATTACGGAGTATCACGAAACTTCATGCAAGGTCTTGGCATCATTGACAACTCAACAGACGAAAATAGTCAGTTTATTTTTACCGCACCCACAGCAAACGCAAAAGAATATATTGAGAAAGATGAGATTATGAGATATTTGATGCGTGCAAGTTTTACTCCAAGGTGTGAAGAGACTTGGTATTTTGGAAGTGATTATTCTGATTCGCTTGGTACTAATGAATTTAGATATCTTGAGAATGTTTGGCATGGCGATCCCGAAGACTTAGGCAAATCTCTTCGCATTTGCGAGAAGCCTACTGACCCTAGGGTTAGGTTTGTGTCGCACACTATCCGTTCTGATTTCAACTGCCACTATATGGATGGCAAGACTTTTGCAGAGATTGATTTCAAAGGCTCAAACCCAGAGCGCACTTGGAATCTGAGTTTCTGGGGCATACAAGCAGCCCAACGTATTCAAAATATTCCCTTTGTTGACACACCGGGTGCTTTTGTGGTACACTTATTTCATTCCATCGTCGGACCAAACCGAAAGGAGCCAAGGGAAGACGATAACAAGACCGTAATGGGTCAAAGGTATTAACATGGATTTATACAATCAGACCGTTGCGTACTTTCAGGCATTCAGCGAAGGCGATCTGGATGCGTTGCGTGAGTTGTACGCTAATAACATTTATTTGCGCGACTGGGAGGGCACCTATGTTGGCTCTATGGTCGTTCTAGATGCCAACAAGCAGTTATTTGATAACGTAGATGCTCTGGCTGTACGCATCATTGCGCTCCATTGCGACGAAGATGCACGTACGATTGCAGCAGAAATCGAGATTATGATTCCCGAGTCAGACCCGCTGCTGGTTGTTGACATTATTGAATTTAACTCGGAAGGACTTATCAGTTCTATCCGCGCATACAAGGGGTAACATGCACGAAAATATTATTGCAACAGCATTCAACAATTCGGGCGAATATTTTATTTCCGGTCGCACGATGATTGAACACATCCTGACGTTCTCAGATGACGTTGTGGATCAGATTATTGTTTTCAATCTTGGGCTCACTGATGAAGAAAAGTCTATCATCAATGATTACCCCAAGACACAGGTGGTTGAGTTTCCCGAAGTTCCGTACGAGGGTTATACCGACTGCATGACTGATGAGCAAACAAGCCAAAGCCGCAATCATGTGTGGAAGTGTGGCGCTGTGAGGCACGCTCAAGACTACGGCAAGAACATTCTGTGGATTGATTCTGGGATTGCACCGTTTACTAACGTTGGCAAGGTTTTTGAGGTCATCAAGCGCGACGGTCTTTTCTTCTCTTCTGATCAGCGCTGGCGAAATGATTGGCGTACCAGCGAGAACTACTGGAAGGGCATCAACATGACCGAGGAAGAGCGAGGTAAGTTTCAAGTGTTTGCTGCTATCCTTGGTTGGCAAGCCGGCGGTCCATACCAGCAGGTTATTGAGGACATCTACGAGGTGTCACAAGACGCTGAGACTATCCAGAACCCAATGATGGAACAGGGCTTGAACGAGCAGTCTCTGTGGGGTCTGACGGCGAACAGAGCCGGTTATGAGCTACAGGTCAACGATGTGTGGGATAACGACAACGATCTTGGTCGTGCTAATCGCGGCTGGGGTATCGGAATGCCAGACCAGATGCGCATCTATCGTGATCGTGATGGCAGCATTCTTATGCGTGTATGGCGCAACGACGGATTTTATGGTTCTCGCTACCGCCCAATGTTGACTAAGATCATGAACGTTGGTCCTGACAAGGCAACTGCACTTTATAACAAATTGATCGAAGTCACGGCACCACCCGAATACAAATGAAGCATCTCTTTTCAATAACTTGCAGATTCGACCCGGCAAACCCGGTAGTGATTCCGTGCGTGCAAAGTATTCGTGCGCACCATCCTGAATCTCCTATTCATGTTGTTGACAGTGCATCGGAGGATAAATCATATTATGAGCAAGTCGAAAAGTTTGGCGCAAAAGTTGAGGACATCGGCAATCAAAGCCTCACAACTGGAAATATTTGGCATACCTACGAAAAGTATCCTGATTACGATTTTTATTATTTTCTTCATGATTCTATGCTGATTAAAGACGGAATCCTTGATCTTATGGAGACAGATGTGACTGCGCTTCGCTACTTCCGTTCGTGGAATGGTCTTGGCTGGACACCGCAAGAGCACCCAAGCGGCGACAATGGCTTCGTATTTTCAGAAACTCTCAACTGGGCTAATAGTCAGTTGCTGTCCAAGACTACATACAGACCAGAAATGGGTATGCGTTTCGCTGCACTGTTTGGTCCCATGATTATGTGCAAGAGAAGCGTTCTGGACAAGCTTAAGGCGGCAGGCTTCGACAAGGTGCGCCCGACGACCAAGAGGCAGTCAGAAGCCATGGAGCGCGTTTGGGGAATGGTTTTAAACTTGGAGGGCTACGACTTGTCGAAGCTTTCCCTACAAGGGTACTGTTATGATCCGGGTTACCGAGAGAATCACAGGCTTGAAAAAATATTTTTAGGAAGACAATAATGGTAGATAACAGTGAAATCTTAGTTATCTTTGATTTGGACGGCGTTCTTGTTGACGCTCGCGAGCTACACTATGAGGCGCTTAACCGTGCCCTTGCGACAGTCGATGAGAAGTACATCGTGCAGCGTCAAGAGCATCTGTCAACGTACGATGGATTGCCAACGTCAAAGAAGCTGAACATGCTTACAAAGAATAAGGGCTTGCCCAAGGAACTGCACAACACTGTGTGGAAGCGTAAGCAAGAAATGACGTACAAGATCATTTCAGAAGAAATGGAATATGACGAGCGTATGCGAAGTGTGCTGCGCAGGCTGAGAGAGGACGGACACAGGATTTGCTGTGCATCTAACTCTATCAGAGAATCAGTAAAGATGATGCTTCTTAAAAAGGGTCTGCTGGAATACATTGAGTTTATTTATTCCAATCAGGATGTGAAGCATCCCAAGCCAAGCCCAGAGATGTACTTGAAGTGCATGATTAAGGCTGGCATTGGTCCCAAGTACACCCTCATCGTTGAGGACTCACATATTGGTCGCAAGGCTGCGCTAAGCTCAGGCGCTTCTTTGTGTGCTGTGAGAAACCCAGACGATGTGACATACGAAAAGGTCAAGGGTGCTATTGAGCATAACTTTAAATCTCAAAAAATTATTACACCATGGCAAGGAGGCAAAATGAATGTATTAATTCCAATGGCTGGTGCTGGAAGTCGATTTGAGAAGGCGGGGTATACTTTCCCCAAGCCGCTTATCGATGTTAACGGCAAACCAATGATTCAACTGGTGACGGAGAACCTAAACATCGAGGCTCGTCACATTTACATCGTACAGAAATCACACTACGAGAAGTATAACCTACAACAGTTATTAAACCTCATCTCACCAGAGTGTGTTATCGTACAAGTAGACGGCATCACTGAGGGTGCAGCATGTACTACGTTGTTGGCAAAGGAGTTTATCAATAACGATGAGCCTTTGGTTATCTCAAACTCCGATCAGGTTTTTGAGTGGGATAGCAACGAGTTTATGTACTCTATGGTGGCTGATGAGGTCGATGGCGGTATTCTCACTTTCGAGGCAACTCACCCTAAGTGGAGCTTTGCGAAGCTGGGCGAGGATGGGTTTGTCACAGAGGTTGCAGAGAAAAACCCAATCAGCAACATTGCTACTGCTGGAGTTTACTACTTCCGTAAGGGTTCTGATTATGTCAAGTACGCTGAGGAAATGATCGAGCGCGACATTCGCACCAATAACGAGTTTTATGTTTGCCCTGTTTATAATCAGGCTTGTGAGGACAACCAAAAGATTAAGGTATTCCACATTGACAGAATGTGGGGTCTTGGGACGCCCGAGGATCTTAATCACTACTTGGCTCATCATCCAAAGGAGTAGCATGTACAAGGCTTTCATCTTCGACTTTGACGGCGTTCTTGTAGACACCACAGACATCCAAGTGCGTTCTGTTGTACGTGCGCTTGGGCGCTTTGGTTTCGACGTTAGGCATCCTAGCGACTTGGACATTGTGCATTCTACTATCACTACCAAGGCTAAGCTTATCAAGTTTTGCGATAAGGGTCACATCTCGATGGATCAGGTCGAGAGCATTTACGAAGAGAAAAAGCGCGTTGCCAACGAACTGATGTTGCAAATGAATCCGCAACACTATTTTGACAAGCGACAAATGTTTGACTCTCTTGTTTCTGCCGGCAAGAAAATTGCCATCGTCACAAATGCAAACGGCGAGTCTACAAGGATGTTGTTGGATCATCTGGACTTCATGAAGTATCTTGACGTGCTTGTGACCAATAGCGATGTTGTCAACCCCAAGCCACACCCCGAGCCGTATATCCGCGCTTTGATGCAGTTGGCGCGCATTGGTTGTGATTTAGAAGAGTGTATTATTTTTGAAGACTCAGCGGTCGGCTTGGAAGCAGCGCGTGCAACTGGCGCTTCTGTGCATGAGGTGAAGAGATGGCAAGACGTAAACTATGGTTTGGTTGCAGACTTGATTAGGAGGGCAGGATGAGAATAGCATTGTGTTTCAACGGACTAGCTGGTGGGAAGAACGATAAGGGCTTTCCCGTCGATTGGCAATTGGCTGTGCCGCACTTCAAGGAGAATATTATTAACCTTCCTAGTCAAAACGTCGATGTGTTTTTTCACACATGGAGCACTGAGGCTGAGGAAGAACTGGTAGAATTTTATGATCCCAAGAAGTACATGGTGCAGAAACAGATTGACTTTGATTCTTTGGCGAATAAATTCAATAAGAAGGTGCATTCTGATGTTCCGCGTCACTTTCATTCTATTATGAGTCGATGGTATTCTAATGATAAAGTGTTGCGCCTCAAGAGTGACTACGAGAAGGAGCACGGCTTCAAGTACGATTACGTCATGACTAGCAGGTTTGACGTTGCATGGTTACGACCATTGGACTTTAGCCAGTTTGATCGCGATTCTATTTGGTGCGGTCGTCATGAGAAAGGCACCATCTTTGACACTTTTAACGATAAGGGCATGCCTGTCGAGGGCGTATTGGAATACTGGCTCTTCGGTGGCTCGGAAGTTATGGATCGCACAAGAGAGATTGTTCGCAAAGTGCCTGAATATATTTATGTTGGTAACTGTCGCATGTCAAATCATGATGTCATTCCATATCACATCGAGAAGGAAAACATGCTTGACCAATTTAAGTTTCATTTTTGGGAGATTGAAGATTTTCAACTTGTGCGCCGTCTGCACGGGGGCTTGACTCAATGAGTGAGCCTCATCCCGAAGATAAAATGCTCATTCAGACTGTCGCTAACGCTATTGGCAAGTCAATAGCATTTATTTGTTTAACAATTGCTGCAGGTATGTTATTCTCTACTTGTACCATCGACGCAAAAACTATTCAAGAATGCGAAGCTGCATGTTCGTCACGGGGTATTAAAGAGGTCACCGCTACAAGTTGCGAGTGTTTGCCACCCGAAAGCTACAACCCTGACCTATTTGTCCTACCACAGAGGTAATATGATTTATATCGCACACAGAGGCAATACAGACGGTCCTAAGCCGGAACTGGAGAATAGCCCCGAGTACATCGACAAAGCCCTGTCAGAAGGCTTCTACGCCGAAATAGACGTTAGAAATGGCAATATGCTTGGAGAGTTCATCATGGGTCACGACTATGGCGAACACAAGTTGCCGATTGAATGGTTTGAAGAGAGAAAAGACCGTTTATTTATTCATGCAAAAGACTTGGCTACATACTCCTATTTTGTTGGTCAAAAAGACTTTACAGTCTTCTGGCACCAAGAGGATGATTATACATTAACCTCTGCAGGTCACATCTGGGCTTACCCCGGCAGCGCATTAAATGAGAAAACTATTTGCGTTATGCCAGAAAACGTGTTATACTCTAAAGTAGAGTTATCGCGCTGCTTTGGTGTTTGCAGCGATTTTGTTTCAAACTATAGATACGAGTTCGGCACATGAGAGTACCACAGTTTATGCCATACGTTGGTATGGAAGAATATGAAGCTATTAGAAGCTGTTTTGAGGACAACTGGATTACAGAAGGTCCGAAGGCAGCAGAGTTTAGCGATAAATTGCTAGAAATAATTGGAAGTAAATACGGTGTTTTCGCTCCAAACGGCACTTTGTCGCTTTATCTCGCTTTACGGGCGATGGGCATTGGTCCCGGCGATGAAGTCATTGTGCCAGATTTCACATTTATTGCCTCCGCTAACGCCGTCGAAATGGTCGGTGCCCGCCCCGTATTTGCTGACGTTGGATGTCACGACTTACAAATGAAGATTGATGAATGTGAGCGTGTACGCACCGACAAGACAAGGGCTATTATGCCCGTACACATCTTTGGCTTTGCCGCTAACATGACCGAGATCATGGCGTATGCCAAAGAGCATGACCTTATGGTTATCGAGGATGCCGCACAAGCTCTTAGCATCAACTGGGATGGCAAGGGTTGCGGCAGCTTTGGTACTACTGGTTCGTTCTCTTTCTTTGCTGATAAGACTCTAACTACATGTGAAGGTGGGTTTGTCACTACTGATGATGAAGAGGTATATAACAAGCTTCTGCTTTTGAGAAACCAAGGTCGGCTGCATCGAGGAACATTCACACACCCAGCGATTGGTTACAACTTTAGAATCAATGATATTCAAGCAGCAATCGGGCTGGCACAGTTGAAGAAGTTGCCAGAGATTGTGCAAAAAAAGCAGACAAATTATAATCTTTATAAGGAAGCGTTGGCTGATGTTGAAGAGATTGAGCTACTTAGTCCTGCGGAAAACGTAGAGCCTTACGTTCCGTTTCGCGTAGTACTCAGAACTACACAGAAGTCAGACCCCAGCAGAAACTTGATGGGTTTCATGAAGATGAACGGCGTTGAGCCAAGATCTTTTTTCTATCCGCTGCATTTGCAGCCATGCTTTGACATTTGGGCTGACGATCCTCGACATAACCGCGAACACTTTGACGTGTCTGAGCATGCTTATGACCATGGTGTTTGCTTGCCTTCATTCGCAGCATTGACTCAAGACCAGATTCATTATGTTTGCGATGTGATTAAAGAGTTTTACAGGAGAAAATGATGACGCATGTTTATTCTGCAGTAGACCCGAGCGTTATGCTTCTGGTCATTAACAGAGCTAATGAGATTGGCACCAACCGCGCTGATCTTAGTCCTGACGATCAATACCTGCAGTGCGCGACCAAGAAGCTTACAAAGGGCACTACGTTCGCTCCACACAGACACAATGAACTTGTGAGGACCACTGACATTACTCAGGAAGCGTGGGTGTTTCTCAGTGGTCGTGTGGCTGCGCGTTTCTGGGACATTGACGACAGACTGATTTACGAAACAGAGCTAGGCGCAGGAGATGCAGCAATTGTATTTCGCGGTGGACACAGTTTTGAGGTTCTTGAGGACGACACTGTACTGTACGAGTTCAAGACTGGACCCTACTTCGGTGTTGAGAAAGACAAGACCTATATTGAGGAACCTGAGTGAGAGTAGAGAAGTACGATGCTCATTCTTATGATTTTCGTGAGTTAGTTGAGCAAGCGCTTGGTCATAGCGATTTAGAAAAGCTTCATGAGCAGTATGTTTATGAGCCGTTTACCATGGACAACAATTCTAATACTGAGTTGCATGATCGCTTTTATAATAAACTTCGTGGCGGGTGGCAAGACTTCACTGACACATATGACCGTTTTGTTTCTGACATTGTTGCGCCCATCTTTGGAAGCAGAGATTTCATCTACCAAGCGCTACCTACATTTAGGGTACACCTTGTAGGCAACTGGGTAGTGCCAGAGTTTCATTATGATTCACAGCCCGTATACAATCATCCCGAGTGGGAGATTAACTTTCAGATTGCTGTGACAGATATGTTTGGCACAAATGCAACATGGGCAGAGTCTGTGCCGGGTCTTGGCGACTATGCGCCGATGGAAATGACGCAAGGCGAGTTTACAATTTTTAATGGCAACAAGTGTCGCCATGGCAACATGATCAATGATACGGATCAGACCCGCGTATCGTTTGATTTCAGGATTTTACCACTTAGCAAATACGACCCATCAAAGGCGAAGAAGTCTGCTACTCGCGGAACTTCATTCACAGTTGGTGGATATTACAAGGAACTTAAATGAGCAAAAAGAAAGCACTAATCACAGGAATCGCAGGACAAGACGGTAGCTATCTGTCTGAGTACCTGTTAGAGAACAACTACGAAGTCCATGGTATCATTCGGCGCTCTTCGGTTGCGGAGAACCAAGATAGCCGTATCCAGCATCTTCAAGGTCAAATCACTACACACTACGGAGACTTGTTGGACTATCCATCTTTAGTCCGTATTGTTTCTGAGGTTAGACCTGATGAGATCTATAACCTTGGCGCAATGAGTCATGTCCGAATCAGTTTCGACATGCCGTCATTCACTATCCAAACAAATGCTTTGGGTGTGTTGAATATGCTAGAGGTGTACCGCTCTGTCTGCCCTCACGCTGGCTTCTATCAGGCTAGCTCGTCCGAGATGTTCGGCAACTCAGTGGACGCAGACGGTGTACAACGCCTCACAACCCCTATGAACCCTGTCAGTCCTTACGGCTGCGCCAAGGTCATGGGGTACAATCTGGTTAGGCACTACCGCCATGCCTACGGGCTTCATGCCTGCAACGGTATTCTGTTTAACCATGAGTCTCCACGGCGCGGTTCTAACTTTGTCACTAATAAGGTTGTAAAGACCGCAGTGCAAATCAAGAAGGGCTTAAGAGACAAGCTGGAGTTGGGTAACCTTGACTCGTATCGAGATTGGGGTCACTCAAAAGATTATGTTCGTGCTATGCACATGATTGTAAATCATCATGAGCCAGACGAATTTATTGTTGCAACTGGTCAAACACATTCTGTAAGAGATCTTGTAGATATTGTGTTTACTAAGTTGGGAATGAACTACAAGGATTATGTCGTACAGAATCCAAAGTATATGCGACCCGAAGAGCTTAAGTACCTCAAGGGCGATTCTTCCAAGGCAAGAGAAGTGCTTGGATGGGAGCCAGAATATACTTTTGAAACTCTTCTGGATGACATGATTCAACGTTGGGAAAAGGAACTATAAGGAGATCGAAATGCCTACACCTAAGAATATTACTTTATCTGATCAGGCGCTTGGAGCAGTTATGCTGGCGCTACAGAACTCACTGCTAACGCAAACCGACATCGTACCAGTATTGAAGGGATTCAATTTTGTATTCGATGACAATGATGGATTGGTTGTTACCAACCCGCCCATTCTGCGCGCAAATGATGGGGAGTCTACTCCAGATACGGAATAGACATGCCCAGATACACTTACCGCTGCGAGCAGTGCGAAGACGTGTTTGAGACAGTCCACTCGATGAAAGAGTGTTTGACTGATTGCATTAAATGTGAAGAGCAAGAAACACTAGTCCGCGTACCTGCAATGACATTCATCAAGACCAACGCTTCCCCTGCCCCCACGGGAAACAAGGTTGGTGCGCTTGTCGAGCAGCACATCAGGGAGGCAAGAGAAGAACTGAATAGAGAAAAGTCTGATCTGCAAACTGCTGATTACGAGGAAAGTAAATGACAACAGTACAAATATTAATAACCTTACTCGTGATTTCTGTTGCACTTAATGCAGTCGCTTTTTGGTTCATTAGAAATTTATTAACGAAACTGTTTTTTGTTTCAAACAACTTAGGAGAAGTCAACGAGGTAATGCTGAGATTTTCAGAACACCTTGAGGCGGTCCACTCCATGGAAACCTTCTATGGGGATCAAACTTTGCAAGGTTTGCTGCAACATTCTGAACTTGTTGTGCAAATGCTTTCTGAGTTTGATGACATTTATAAAGTTGCTGAGGGATATGAGAATTTAGGAGCAGAAGCTGATGAAGAAGGAGAAGCCGTAGATGGCGAAGAGGCGTAGAAAGACATCATATTTTACCAAGGTGCATGAACAGGCTATCATTGATTACAACAATAGCACAAACTTAGAAGAAAGAGAGCATTTATACTCTACACTGATTGGACCAGTGTTCAGCGAGATGGTTGACAAGATTGTTTTTACTTATCGCTTTACTACACTGCCAAACATCGACTCGTTGCGAGATGAGTGTAAGATCTGGCTCACTACGGTTATTCAAAAGTATAATCCAAGCAAAGGTTCTAAAGCCTTCTCGTACTTTTCAGTGATCACTAAAAACTGGTTCATCGCCAAGGTCAAGAAAAACTCAAAAGCAAAGAGAACTGAGATCCCAATCGAAGATATCATGATCAAGCCAGTGCTTGATGAAAAGCTGATTGTTGATCATGGATATTATGCTAACCGCGTAGAGAAAGAATTTTGGACTCAACTTTGGAAAGAAATGGAATCATGGGATACGGGAAACCTTAAGCCTAACGAGCAAAAGGTTTTGGAGGCTATAAAGCTGCTTCTTGAGCACCCTGATTCAATTGAAATTTTTAACAAGAAAGCTATTTACTTATACATTAGAGAGATCACCGGTCTTAATACGAAGCAGATTGTAAACAACCTCAACAAAATGAGGGCTAAATACAGGGCTTTTAAGAAAGATTGGAATGAGGGCAAATTATGAGCAAAAAGCAAGAAATCGATGATTATTTAAAGGAAGCAGTTGAGAACATTCGAGAAGATCGTGATGTGACCAAAGAGCTTCTTGATGATGTGATTCAGTTTCTTGCGAAGGGTGACTCGACTCACCGCGAAGTTGGCATGACCGCTGCAAAGTATGTCGAAACACTCCAACGCTCCAACGAACAACTAGTTAAGATTTCCGGTCTTCTTCTAAAGAAAGAGTCTGCAGACGGCGGCATCTCGCTTTCTGATTCAGACAAGGATCAGCTTTATGATCTGATCAAGGAGTCTTAATGATATGGCAAGAAAGGGTCCGTTCAAGGATTTAGGCTGGGGTAAACTCGGCGGTAATAAAAAGCCCAGTTCTCCGAAGAAGACTCCCGGTGTTAATAGTCGCTATCGCACATCTGCGATGGGACAACTCATGGGGCAAGCTAAAGAAGCTGCGATCCCCAAGAAGGCAATGGGCGGCAACTATGCTGCTATTGTACTGCGAGTTGACAAAGTTAACCTGATGGCTGCAGCCGGCTCTAGCTGGATGACTGCATGGTATGATGACATTCTTGGTGTCGCCATGCCCGAGACAATTAAAATCAAGGCGCGTATTCCCGCACTACATGCAGGAATTCCCGAGCCTGACAAATATGGATGCGACGGTACATCTGGCATACACCAGTTTTACATCAATATGCACCCAACATTCTATGCTTCATCTCAAGATATCGAGATGCCTGAGTGTGGAGATGTCGTTATCGTAAGCGTCAACGCAGACGATGCTAGCGGTGGTGGCGATGCAGCAGGCGGCGGGCTGATTATTAAGAATGTTGTGACCCGCGAAAACAATCCTGTTAAACTTGGAGGCTCTTGCCCGCCGCAAGAACAGTTCCCCACAGATGTGCCGCAGACCGCTGCTGGAGCATCAGGCGATGCAATGGGCGGAGAAGCAGTTTCCGCTGGACCAGTCAATCCGTTTGGCTTGCCAGCCGATTGTGATTTTGACTGCATGATGGAGTTCCTTTCTGGCATCAATGTAACACAACCTTTGTGTCCCGGTCGTGATCCTCATGGCGAGATCACAACTTGTGGTAGTCCTATGGACATGAAGGGTATTTTTATTAGCAGAACATCGCTGACAAGCAGAAACATGCCAACTCCGTTGGTTGCCCTGACACGCGCTCTGTGGGCTGACATGGGGTATGTAGTTCTTGAGGCGATACATCAAAGTTCTGGCAAAACAAGGTTTGCCAATCGTAACAAATTAAAAGATTATGCGCGCATGTTCGCCATGGGTGGCATCAACGTGTATATTTCAGGTACACCCTACCCCGGCAAAGCATCTAAGTTTGTTGAGTACATGACAGAGGTGGCAACTGACTTGCCGTGTAAGGGCATGGTCATGACTCCATCGTGGGGCTATCTGTCTCCCGGTAACAAAGACAAGTACGCCCGACAAGCTAAGTACGTCACAAGCCAAATGAAGAAGGCAGCATTGGCAAACAGTCTACAGCTTGGATTTTCAAACCCATGGATGCCATCTGCAGAATATACTGTTACAACAGTAGACGGTGAAGATGGGGAAGTATCGATTAGATACAAAGACTCGTTCCCTTATTATTGTTTCTCCGACGTAGATTGGTCGATTGCACAAATCCTGTCTACTTCTGGAATGTCAGTTATTAAAGTTAACGAGTCAACTGGCGAAGTCAAAATCGTTTCTCAAAAGGGCTCGGAAGCTCTCAAGCAAGAAGATTTTGTTCAAGTTTTAAACGATTATATGAATGTTGGATTCAAGTTTATCATTCCTGCCTTTGGCGTTATGGGTTCTGGTTGGGAAGATTATCAAATCACTTCCGAGAAGCCGCCATTTCGTATGAAAGAAGAGCTTGATTTCCTTGGCGCTATCGAAGAGCCTGCAGTTATTGGCGAGGTGAGAGATGAAGAAACTGATCCTGCACACTTGCCAAGCCCCGGTCCCGGTAACCCCGGATTAGACGTTAAAGACTGGGCAACAGGGTATTTTGGTTCTATTATCGAATGTTCAGATGAGGAAATCGGAGTTGATCGTCGATGTGAACTCCCGCCTGATCCTGTAGTGGTCGAGGATCCTCCACCGGTAGAGGCTACGCCGCCAACAATTGAAACTGAATTGGTAGAAGTCCCGGTCATGGAATGGTCTGACGGATGGGCTGACTATACAATCGACACCAGCAACGTAATCACGTATACCAGCCCAACGAGCGGCGATGTTGTGTCTGTGTACGAGGGCAATACATCCAGCGTGTACCCTGATGGCTGTCCCGGCGATTGTTATGACGCAATCATTGCGCTTCGTCCCGAGTCTACGTTTGTTGAGCAAGAAGTTGAAGTGATTGATGAGATCCTTGACACTGTTGCTGATGTGGCAGATGAGGTTACAAGTCAAATCTTTCCCACATTTCCTAAGCCTAACCCGCCCATCAAAGCGCAGGTGGCTTGGTCTGTCATGTGGTGGGATTGGCTGAACGCGGAAGAAAATGTGCCTTGTTGGAAAAGCACACGCTGGGAGATGATTAAAAACTTTCACAGATACAGCCCCATTGCATATGAGCGTCAACAAGAGGGTGGCGCTATTAATCCCGGCAACTTTGAACATTTTTCGGCTGAAATTCGCCTCGCTATGGAGGCGATTCAAGCATACAATCGCATTGCAGAGACTAACCCTGCTATGCACAAGATCAGTTTGGAACAATACATGATGGCAATTCAACAAGCCCAATCAATGTCCACATTTGCTGATGGCAGTGACATGGAGTCTTACGGTCAAGCAGCCTCTTCGGTTGCGCAAAGCGCTGCAACAGAGTTAGGTTATGATGGCGAAGGGTCAGCTTCGGGCGATGGAACAGACATGGACTCAGGCTTAGAAGACGAGATTGCTGACGCAGATGCGTATTACGGCTCTGACCGAGGAAGGGTGATTGGAGGCGTCCTGTCGGAAGCGGAATGCCGTCAAGAAGGCGGCGTCTGGGAAGGCAACATCATAAAGAAATGTTACGAGCAAGCCACCGAGTCAGGCACAGCTTCTGGTGCAGGTAGCTTAGACGCATACCCAGCATTTGGATACATCAATTTCAGCAGTCCTATTACGGGCGGCAATCAAGGCGGCTGGTTCCCTGCAGTCTCATCTGCGTTCCGGACTAGCAGCCGATCACCAGCAACTATTGATCATATTGTTATTCACACCACAGCCGGCGCAAGCCAGTTGGCAGGTGGTGAGGTATTTTGTCGTACCGGTGCGGGTGTCTCAACACATTACGGTATTAACACGGGTGGTTTTGTATATCAATTTGTAAAAGAAAGCGACGTTGCATTCGGCAATGGTGGTGCTCTTTCTAACGCATCCCCGCCTTCATCACAAGGAGGTCGCAGAAATCTTGCTGGTGGAACAGATAAATATGTTAATAACTCTAACGGAACTGGAATTAGCATTGAGATCACAGGTATTCCCAAGGAAGAGGCAGAGCAACCCGGCAAGTGGTACACTCAAGTTATGTATGAAAACCTTGCATTCTTAGTTGCTAATATTTGCAAAAGAAATCAAATTGCCGTAGACAGAACGCACATTTTTGGTCATGACGAAATGACAATGAGAAAGTCTGACCCCGGCACACTTTTGCAGAACCCACACCCACAAGGCATTTCTTATCCTTACGGCGGTATTGCCAGCGATGGCTCCAACAAAGGACCGTCAGGTGGTGAGGCTTTTCCCGGCGCTCGCTTCCAGATTAACTCATACTCGCCCAATGCTGCAGGTAATGAGACATTTGACTGGGAGAAGTTTATGGGCTTAGTAAATGGCTTCTTTTCCGGCGCTGGCGTGCCCACACCGCCGTCAACCGCGCTTGCTGTTGGAAGTGCTAGTGTTGCCCCCGGCAGCGCTGCAGCCTCGGCTAACGCGCCTGAACAGTGTGCCCCCGGTGGCGGTGGTGCAGGCGGTGGAGGTGGAGCAGGTTCGGCTGGTGGAGCGCCCTTGACGGCAGCACAGGTTGCAGCTTTAGGCGAGTTCCAAGGAGACTGGCCATCGGGCGGCTCCCCCGCCATTTCGTCAGATTTTGGACCCCGCCCACCACCCGGTGGTTTTGGTTCCAGTAACCATCCCGGTATTGATACTATTTCGTTAGACCCGGTTTCTAGTGGAAATCCCGGCACTATTCCTATTTTTTCTATAGCTAACGGTGTTGTATCGAGCATCAATCCGTCTTCAGTCTCGGGCGGTAAAATTGTAAATGTCAAGCATGACGATGGCATGACCTCACAGTATATGCACCTGCACACAATTCAAGTTACTAGCGGTCAGAGAGTAAGTGCCGGCGATGTTGTTGGGACAATGGGCACCACCGGTAAATCTACCGGTGTGCATTTGCACTACAGTTTGTGGACAGGGGATGCATACAATAGCAGTAAGGTAGATCCGTTCTCCGCATTAGGACTTGAATGTAACGCGAAAGCCAAAGGTCACTCAAGATACGGACGCTTGTGTGCCGCAGGTAATCAAAATATGACACCGGGTGGACCCTACACTGGCGGTTAACCCGGATAAAGGATAATAATATGGGAAAAAGAAAGGCGGTAGATACCGCAAACCTATCTCCGACACAAAAGAGAGCACTTGCTGAAAGTAATTCTGCGCAATCAAGAGGTCTTGGTCGAGGTATTGGTGGAACGAAAATTGCAGAACCTAACCCACGATTTATTCAGTCGGAAACCGAGAATGTTTTAACGTGCGCATCTAATGCAAATATTGTTTTAGGTCGCGATAGACCCGGTAGCCGCTTGAGTGGTTACGGCGGCTCTGGTGACACCCACTGTGCATCAATTGACATGGTTGCTGGTAGAATGGCTAACCTCGCCGCAACTGCTACAACAGAAGGCGACCCGGTTAGTACGGATCCAAACTTTAAGCTTGATGCTGCAAGGATTCACATCAGCCAAAAGACTGACGTTGACACAAACTTTGGTTTGGCTGATGGAAATGTCGGCAATGCTTCTGCCAAATCAGCTATTGGCTTGAAAGCCGATGGTGTCAGAATTGTTGCCCGTGAAGGTATTAAACTTGTTACTAAGACAGACAAAAAGAATTCACAAGGCGGTGCAGTTGACCAAATCAGCGGTATTGACCTTATTGCTGGAAATGATGATGAAGATTTACAACCTATTCCTTTGGGTAACAACCTTGAGGAAGCTCTAGTTAGACTTACAGATCATGTTGATAAACTAATCGGTATTACAGACAACTTCTTGATGTACCAAATGAAATATAACACAGCATTAGCAACTCACTTTCACCATTCTCCATTCTTTGGAGCCCCCACATCTCCTTCACCGCCTGCTATGGCTAGCGGTATTCAAAACGTCATTGATCTTCTGGCTGATACAAAAAGATCATTGATGACACAACGCGCAAACTTGATTATGTTCAAGCAAACATATTTCAGTGTTGCGGGTGGAAAGTATATTAATAGTAGGTACAACAACACCAACTAACATATGCGAAGGCATTACTAATAAATGATTAATTTAGAAGCAGTAACATTTACGACAGAAACTGACGAATCGGGTTTGACGATCTCTATCGCCGCCAACCCTTTCTATGCGTCTGTCAACACTGAATCAAGAGAAATGGCGCACGGCTCTGCCACGGGTCAGTCTGCTGTTCCGACTGCGCCAATCATGCAAAGGTATACTGATGAAGAGTTACGAGATTGTCCACAGGAAGAGTGCCTTACCGCTCAGTGGGATGCGGGTGACGCGATACCGGGCTCTTTTGAAAGCAGCTTAGGTACGCACTATTTTTACACCGAGCCTATTACATTTGAAGGTGAGCCGGGTAACAAGAAGATAAAGATTAAAAAGTTCGCAAACCCCAGATCTCAAACTGTTGCAGAAGCTGAGCACCTTACTATTATTACGCTACTTGACGAAGGCATCGGTCCCGGTTCTAAGTGGTGCAAGATCAGAGTTCAGGATCTCGACCGGTCAGTTGACTTTTATAACGTTGTCGGCTATTGCGAGCGCGTCCATCTTCGTGGTTTAAAGTACGGCGTTCTTTGTTGGCAAGGTCCATCAACATTGCCTTCTCCCAAATATGTCAAGCATAAGAAGCGCAAGATATCGTCATGGTCATTGGGTTCGCCGTGGTATGAAATGCTTGCATGTGAACCATGGCTTGACGAAAAAGAATTGAAGTTCATGACAACAGTGAACACAGGGCACAAAGACCGTGAGCTTATGGACATGCTCGCGGAGCAGGCTAAGCGTATTGGTATCAAACAGCTTTGTGTTTATTACGACCGCTTGCCAACTGGTTATGACGTACACACGCTCGACAATGGCGTTGCACACTTAAATAAAGACTTGTATAACTTTGCCAAGTTAGAAAAAACATTTTTACCCGAGCGCCCCGGCGAGTCTATTAAGGCATTAATTTCTGTAAACTACTCTCACTTGATGGCTGTTCCGCGAATGGTTCGGACTTTTGCGTCTGCAACAGAGGTCAGAACAGGGCATCGCAGTGTCATGTACCAGTCAGATACAATCCAAAAAAAGCTCAACAAGGTCGGAAACACTATGGAGAACTTGCAAGCTTCTGTCGATATGTTTCCCGGCACCATCAGAGGTTCGCAAGATTTCTCACCCAAAAAATGGGGTCAATCGATCAAGTCGTTCGTTCCGGCATTAAAGAAGCTGTTCAAGGCAAATGGCTATGATTTGAGAAAAGACCACGAAGACATAATCGAAATCGGTACAGATGGAGAGTTCAACCCAACGCACGTAATTGTATATCCAGACGACACCGGCATTGGCATGCCTCAAACTATCGGATTTAATAACTTTGCCTCACAAATTCCTGCGTCGTCTGCGCGTTTGATGCACTACATTCTGCAAGGCAATAACATGTTCAGTGACGCGAAGAAGCCAGAGATGATTTCTTTGTCGCCGCCATGGATGACGTACCTTACACAATACACATATCCGCCACTGGAAATCAGACCCACGCCACCTAGTGGGCTTAATGTTCCCAAGCTTGCAGATATGGGCAGCATTGCAAACAAGATGAATGCTTTGCCTATCAAAACGCCGAAGGATATTGCTTTTGAAAATCTCAAGCTGGAAGATCCAGACTTCTTGTCTAACATGGCTGCAGCGCGCTTTGACGTTGCGATACCGGCTGGCGATAATATCGTTGCAAACATACCAATTGTGCTTGATAAAATCAACTCGCTCGATGATGTATATGCTGAGTTGTTGCAAAAGATTTCTATTCCTAAACTGATTGAGCAAGCCATGGCGAAGCTTATGGCTGAGTTAGGACTGGACAATATTTATGCAGCTTTGCTTGAAGCAGCTTTAAGCCAATTCTCTGTGGACGCACTAATCAAACAGTTCATGCTACAACTCCCAGAGGACTTATTATCTGATTTGTTACAGCAGTTAATGGACATGTTGGATGTTAGCTGTGACGATCTGATTCAGCTTATGATTGATATGGGCATTTCGACGGATCATTTGCAAGGTATTGCAGATCAGATTGGCGATGAAATCAGCGCTCTGCAAGATCAAATCGATGCTGTAAACTCAATGATTCCGTCCGTTTGCGGCACCGATGTCAGTGTCGAAGCAGATACAGATGCTGATGATATTGTTGCTGATGCAGCAGATGACATGACAAATTCTTTAGAGAACATCTTGGCAGAGTTAACCTGCGATGATCTCAAGCTCATTATCCAAAAAATCGCTACAGTTGGTGTTCCTTCGTTTGATTTCGAGCCTCCTAGTATTGATTTGAGTTGCTTTGTGAAGGATATTGAACTGGCAATGGGCGCAGCTTTGATGCCATTTATGATTCCGCTTACCGGCTTCCCTCTTGACGTTACACGTTTAGGCGAGATCGATTGGTCGGGACTTGCCCCTGACATGCCCGACATTCAATTGATGACACCAGACGGCGAGTTTATTCATATTCAAGACTGGGACGTTCAGGCTGCTGACTTAGCTGAGTTGCCGGGTTTCCATCTGCCAAGTGGAGGATTTAGTCCCGGTGTTGTTGCGCCTGACTTGAACTTCCCTCAGTTTGCGCTAGGAGGCGTTGACGCCAGCACAGGAGATTTATCAGCTTCACCCGGTGGATTACAATTTCCAAATATTAGATTTACAGAAGCATTTTCTGACATTGAAATGCCCGGTGGCATGGAGACATTGATTGAAGCAATCGGCGGCTTGGCAGACGGTGCGATTCCCGGCATCTCTTTAGACGGCTTGGGACCATCTGGTGCTGCTAACTTATCGGACATTAGTGATGTTAGATTTGGCGAACTGCTTGACGATTGGCGAAGAGTATTTGTTGAAGCATTTTCTGGTTTCTTATTGAGCAACTTTGTATTTGCGATTGCCGGAGGTGGAAGACCTTTTAGCATGCTTAGAAACAGAATGGAAGGATTCAGTTGGGGTTCAGAAGGCGCGTCTATGGATATCGGCGAGGTCGGCACATCTATTCCTAACTCCACCCTGCCAAACATTCCCGAGTGGAACGCATCAGGTATGCAAACTCCCGCTGGGACTTGTACTCTTGATGCTAGCGTTACAGAGACTAGCGGCATTGGCTGGCAAACTCTTGCCACAATGCCAAGAGAATGGTGGCAGGCTTCTGTTGACGGCTCCGGTATCGATTCGGTCGTTTCGCTGCCCAACTTCGAGTCTCTGATTACCCAGATAGAAGATTTACCGGCACTTGCACAATCGAGCGCTGCAAGCGTTAAAGATGCAATCAATACTCTGAAAGATTTTGACTTTTCCGCAGGCTTCTCACCGTGTGCTTTGTTTGAGGCGGCTGACGGACTCAGCATTGCATTAGAATCATTCGACTTAGATCCAGAAACTGGAGATTACTTTATCGAAGGTGAGTATTTCTGTAACATTGCAGATATTAAACTTCCTACTGCAGTGTTCCGACCAGAAGTTGGTTGTGGAACGTTCCAAATTTACGGCATACCTGATTTCGGACTTGGCGGCATGAGCTTGCCTATTCCTATTGCTGGACCTAATGGTGATGAGACATTTGATATTTTTGACTTAGAAGCGCTACTCGGTAAACTACCAGAGGTGCCAAACTTCCCCGATGTGTTGCCTGACATTCCCGCAACTGATGTCGGTCTGGACGTTTCGATCCTGTGTGATAAACCAGACTTGTTTGCACAACTCGGCGGCTTGATGGTCGGCGACATTCCTGATGTGCCAGCAGCCTTGGGCAGCTTCGACGCAATTATTAAAAACATGGAAATGATGGATGCGGGTGCTCCCGGCACCGCACAAGGAATTCCTGCAAAGCAAATTGCGATTGCTCTGTTTAAGTTTATTGTTGACAAGCTGGGTTTCAAGCCAATGATCGGACAACTTACAGAAATCTTGATGCAGTTCATGGATGCTGGAGACTTAACAGTCGAAATGATCCAAGATATTCCAGCCATCCAAGCAAAGATTGATGCACTTTCTATTCCCGGTGCAGATGGTTTGCCTTCCTTTAGTCCCGGCGCTCTTAACGGATTGACTGGCGGTAGTGTTGGCGGTTTAGGCGGTGCTAGCGGTCCCTCTATCGAGTCTGCTCCTGCTTCGCTTCCCGGCGCTGGTATGCCATCTGGCTCGCCCGGTGGAGGCTCCACAACAGGCGGTGCTATTGCTTCTATGGGTGGCTCATTTAAGATTCCCACAATCACTTTGCCCGACAATATTCCAACTGGCGACCTGATGGGTGCGTTGTTCTCAGGCATGCAAAGCTCGGTCAAGCAGGCAATTGAATCTGCCATCGTAGAGATGGGTAAATCGGTTCTGCGCAGCCTCCTTGATAGCGCATCTGATGGCGGCTTTGGCGACTTTGATGTTATGGACGCACTGAATGATGCGTACGGCGCTATGGCTGCAGAAGATCTGGTGTGTGATATTTTCTCTAATATGGGAGTTGATTGCGACGGAAACGTAACCGATCCCGCTGGCAATGTGTTGAATTCTACTACTACTGTGACAATTGATATGGGTTGTGACGAGCCTATCGAAATCGATCCAGCAGAAGATCCTGAACCTTGTCCGCCTGCAACGTTTATTAGTGCAGTTAGTGCCAAAATGTCTCCACAAGAAACGGCTTTGCTTCTTGACGGAATTGTAGGACCAAGAATGTGCGCGAGAGTAGAGGACGTAATGAGAGATGAATGTCCACACTACGCTTTGGTGTTCGATGATTGCCAAAAGATTGCAGACACGTTTGAGGCTATCGGCAAATATATCCCTAACAAGGTAAAAGAAAAAATCGAAACACCTGTTGTTCCTGTCTTGAGAGACTTGCGAAAGATTTGCTGCGAAGAGCCACTTAGAGATAAGATTAAAGCAAGAACAGACAAGGGAGTGCCAGAAGAGGAAGCGGCTGCTGATGCAGCAGAAGAGCTTGGACAACAAATTGATGATCTTAAGAATCTGGCTAACATGCTCATGGGTCTGCCCGAAGGCTTCCCCTTTGCTGGTGATGGGCACGGAGACACAATCGTGCCAGACGTATGGCCATGCCCAGAAGCGTGCGCTGCAGAGGACGGCGAACCCAAGAAGCCGTCTTTATTTCCAGCAGATGACGAGATTCCAACATTAAACTTTATGAACGAGATCGCAACCGATCTTATGTACGAGCCAGTCAAGTTGGCGTTCAAAATGGAATCAGACTTATATCCTGAGATGTTAATATCCGGCACTGTGCAGAATGTTGCGGTTCCGTTTTACGAGCCGGCTGGAACACACGAAGGTGGTAGCGAAGCGGGAATCAGCAGATACGCTGAACAGCTTTTCAACGCCGGTAACCAACTGGTAGACTCCGGTGCAAATCTTTTCAGCGAGGGCGACTACCCTGATATTATGAAAAATGTACGAAAGGTTTTGGCAACTGAGAAAGAACCATCCAATTCAGATTTCAAGAAAGCGCACGTTTTACAACAACATAACTCAGGCTCTGTTGTGCCCGTATTGTACCAGTCGCTACGCACATATGACTTTGTAAGCAACACATGGGACACTGACAATCGCAACTACTCATGGTTCTTTCAGTATGGCGGCGAAAGCGAAACTCCAACAGGAGATGAATGGCCAACGTTGGTGTGGAAAATGAATCCTATTAGCGAGGCGCAGCTACAAGCCAGCGCCCAGCCGCCTGCAACCTCAACTACTTCTGTGCCATCTACATATCAAACGCCGTTGGGTGAAGCATGCGACGATTACACAGTCACGTTGTCTGAGGATGTAGAGATCCCAGAGTCGATGGAACCCACGCTAGAAGAAGGAATACCGCTCAAGTATCAGCTTTTCAGACAACTCATACGCGATAAGTTCTTGAAGCACCCATTGATAGTAGAGGGCGTTGATGTCGCATCGTCAACGGCTTGGGCTGCTCTTGGACTAGATGATGACGGCGACGGACTGTTTGTCGGCTTTGGCATCAGAGGTGTTTATCAGCAGATTATTAATCAGCTAATCCAGAGCGCTGGTATTCAGATTATTTTCACAGAGTTGTTTAGCGCAGATAGGCTCAGAATTCTAGAGATCGAGCCCACCAGCTTTTCGCCAGCAAATGCATGCGGCGACAAGCCAAGAAGCGTTTTAGACTTGGACGATTCAGGTAAGAAGCCGACGAAGGATGCGTTCTCTAAAGCATGCAAAGACCCGGCAAAAGAAAAGGAAACTGGTAAAAATGCTTTCAAGCAAGCCGGCTTGGTTGGTGTGTGTGAAATCACCATTCGCGTTTATGTCATTGACATGTTGCTGCGCTCTATTTTCCCGATTTCTGAGTACGATGTTGGGGATTTTGACAGCATCTTCCTACAGCAAGTAGCAGATAAAATCATCAGAGAGACACAAGTTCTCGACCCGCAATATCATGACGCCTTTATGGACACTATCGACATGTTGTTTAAGGCAGCGTGTGATGCCGCAGCTTGCAAGGACGAGCCAATGACCGATCCGATGACTGGCGAAGAGATTGATTGCGAGTCTATGTCTGCATTGATGTATTATATTAAAAAGCATTTGGACGATGTAGCAGATATTTTAGATACCAAGTTTGGCACTTCTACTCCTAATGTGTCTAAGGTTGCACAAGAAATGTGGCTTGAGACTTTGCCTATTCCTGAGTATCCGATCCCTGACGGCATGGACGTTACAGGACTCGCTTCGCAGGCTGACTTGTACGCAACGATTCTCAACAACCCACGCTCTGAGGCGTCTATAGACGGCATGAAAACTTATTTCGTCGGCGAGTCAATCGCAACAGAAGAAGGTACAACATCGGAAGACACAACCACGTCTGTCGTACCTCCTGTATACATTGAAACCGATATCGGATTTGTAAACTCAGGAGAATTCATTGATCCAGACTATCCCGACAATCTGCCGTTGCCAAGACTTTTCACTTTCTCTGACACAGACTATAGTAGTGAAGACCTAACTTATGTTGACGAAGAAGTATACCTTACAGACGGAACAGAACTTACGCCAACGGAAGAGGCAGCATGGTTAGCAACAAGAGAGTCAGTAACTCTTAGCTCTCAATGGCAACAGATTTCAGATCCTGTTAGTTCATTCCTCGAAACCGGACCATACAATAACCTTTACTACAGCCTTCTCGACAACTGGCATCGACCACAGCATGCTGCATATCCTTCGCCTAGATCGTTTCCAAAAACAACCGACGTTAAAGGCGGCTTGTACATGGAGAAATTTATTAAGATTGGTCAAGAATATTGGAACGCTGACAACTTGCAAGAGTGGTTAGATTTGCTGATCGATGCAGCAACAAAAGAAAGTCCGGACGCATCAGCGATTGCGGCATTGGCACAATACGCCAACACAGAAGCAGAGTATGGCTTGCGCTTATGTTACATGGCACCAACGCGCACTCCGTCGCTTACTCCGGCAGCAGGCAGCACAATTGCTGCAAATGCTGATTATTTGCGTCTTCTCAATGAAATGTTCGGTAACTCTATGGGCTTGATGCCAGACTTGTCAAAGATGCAAGGCTCCTTGTTGCAGCCAGAAGCAGTTATTTTCAACGCTGAGGTGACTGCTGAGATTCCTGATCCACGCGCTGTCAGCACAGGCGGCAGCGAAACCGACTCAGAATCAGCAGCAGACGAATCTGCAGACGCAGAGACTCCCATGGTAACTGCAACAGCTATCGAAAGCACGCAAGAAAAGTTTTTCAACATCTCTATTCCACTGGTTGAGACAACAATCAGCGCAGGCTCACCAATCAGCTTTGTCATGGCAGAAGGTGCGGGCGCTGCATTCGACGCAATCACCGCTTATTTAGAAGCCGGAATCGTGCCAGACGCCGATACCATTACAACTTTCAGCACACCATGGACTAACGCGCCGGTCGCTCTTGACGAAAAGTTGAAGGCACTGCAAGTGAAGATGCGCAAATCAGACGATTGGAATTTTATGTTCCGTCAATGTTTCCACTCGAAGCAGATTGTACAACAACTGTGGAACTACTGCGCTATGATGACGACCACAAGTGTTCCCAGAATCGATATGGCTTTCGCGCAGACCAAGCAAGAACTGCGCATTTTGTTCTGGACATTGTATAATGACATTGGTACTGGTGGTGACGGATTCTCCTTCCGTGCAGAGACAGAAACGACTGACATGGAGGTTGCTACCCTCAATACTGATACAGACGGAGGCGGCTTACCGCTACCGATTAAGATGGCATTAAATACAATTCCTATGCTTTTTAAGGGAATTGCTGAAACAATGGATCCGAATATCATGATCGCGAAACTAATTAGAATTGCGGCAGACGGAGATAATGGTAAGATTGCCAAATTCCCATCAACTTTGATGGCTTTGCCATTCAACCTTATTCCACCACCGCCTTTCGGACCCGGTATCGGACCACCGATTACCCCGATTGGCTTGGCGTATTTGGCATTGGGCGCACTTACGCCATTGGAGAAGCAGAATTTGAGAATGAACGACGCAAACAATCCACCACCCCCGCCCGGTACAGGCGGCAGCGGATCGGATGCGGATTGTAATCCAGAACAAGACGAGGCAGATGAATAATGGCACAAGGACTTTCACCAGCAATTCCTTTCGTTACTGACGATAGAGATGGAGTAAAACTTAATAAAGAATATATTGATTTGGTCAATCAAAATCTGACCATGCTAATGCTTACCGCACCGGGAGAAAGGATCATGGACCCTGATTTTGGTGTTGGCATGCGAAAGTTTATTTTTGAAATGGATCACCCGTCAACTTATTCAAACGTTTCTGCCAGAATCAAGCAGCAAGTCGATAAGTATTTACCGTACATTGAGATTGAGGACATCACTTATGACTCTAATGGTACGGGCAATACTGCGATTGCTGCGAACACTGTCATGATCAGACTTATTTTCAATATTAAGCCTCTTAACAGAAGAGCAATGCTTGAGGTGCCAGTAAGCGCATAACTTAGGTAACTAACTATTTATTATTTGCAGGAGACACATCTAGATGGCAAAGTGGGATGACGAGAGTAAAAAGGTTCCAATTAAATATACTGCGAGAGACTTCGGCAGCATCAAATCTGACCTAGTAGACTACGCAAAAAGATATTATCCAGACTCATTCAAGGACTTTAGTGACGCATCGTTTGGAGCGATGATGGTCGATACGGTTGCGTACGTCGGCGACGTTTTGTCGTTCTATCTTGACTATGCTGTTAATGAATCGTTCCTTGACACGGCTGTCGAGTTCGATAATGTAGTCAAGCTCAGTCGTCAACTGGGATACAAGTTCAGAGGTAAGCCCAGCACTTTTGGCATCATCACGCTTTACGTGTTGTGTCCCGCAAACGTCACAGGTCTTGGACCAGATACTGCATACTTGCCGATTGCATTGAAGGGCAGTCAGTTTATGTCTACTTCCGGCGATGGTTTCATTCTTACCGAAGATGTTGATTTTGCCAACACTCAAAACGAGGTTGTGGTTGGTCGTGTTGACGAGAACGGGGCACCCACACATTACGTTGTGCGTGCCAAGGGCAGTATTGTCTCAGGCAGAATCACATCACAAACTATTAACATCGGCGGCTTTGAGAAGTTCAGAAAGGTTCCGCTTGTCGGTATCAACATTGCTGAGATTTTGAGAGTCAGAGATGCCGAAGGTCACGATTATTTTGAGGTAGACTATCTTTCCCAAGACACAATCTATAAAGAGGTGCCCAACATGGGCGTCTGGCGACATAATGTCCCTAATATTTTAAAGCCGTTTGCAGTCCCTCGCCGCTTTGTTGTCGAGCGCGACTCACGCACCACGTCACTTGTTTTTGGATACGGCGCAGAAGATCAACTGAAAGCTGGTGCAGTCACTGGTGACGTTATCGAGCCAGCGAATGTGGTCATGGATTTGCATGCCAGAAACTACATCACCGATGTTGGCTTTGACCCGACAAACCTTATTAAAAGCGACAAGTTCGGCGTAGGTCCATCAAACACTACGCTCACTGTTCAGTACCGCGTAAACTCTAACAGCAACGCAAATGCATCGCCAAGCTCTATTCAGCAGATTCAAAACATGAAAGTCAAGTTCGCTAACCGTTTTGACTTGGACGAAGAGAAGGTTACCGCAGTCAAGAATTCTTTTGAGTGCAACAATGACGACCGCATCGTCGGTGATGTCACGATGCCGGGTGCAGACGAGCTTCGCCGCTCCACTATTGACAACTACGCAACTCAGAACAGAGCGGTAACAAAGAAAGATTATCAATCCTTGATCTACTCGATGCCCCCAAAGTTTGGTTCAATCACACGTTGTAACCTCGCGCAAGACAGAGATTCATTTAAGCGAAACCTTAATATTTACGTTGTTTCAGAGGATGTCGAGAGAAGATTGGTAAAATCTAATCCTGCCCTTAAAAACAATTTGAAAGTTTGGCTAAATGATAATAGAATGATTAATGACACTATTGACATTCTGGATGCGAAAATCGTAAACTTTGGCATTACCTACTCTATCGTTGTAGAGGCAGGGGAAAACAAATACGACGTTCTTCAACGCTGCGGTCGAGTGCTGAGAGCAAGATACCGCCGCAAGCACGACATTGGCGAGCCGCTTGAGATTACCGAGATTTATAGAATCCTTGGTCGTCTTGATGGTGTCGCGGACGTTGTGGATGTTGACATTCATCAGAAAGTTGGAGATCGTTACTCCGACATTCGTTTCAATTTCGAGGCGCAAATGACGCCAGACAAACGCTTTATTGCAGTTCCAGAAAATGTTATTATGGAAGTGAAATATTTGTTTGAAGATATTAAGGGAGTTACCGTCTAATGGGCATCAAAAGGTATTACGCCACCCACGACACTACCATCACAAACGCATTCAAATCCGGCTTAAGCAAGCGCGCTACCGGCTCTAACATGGGTGCGTCTGACAGCATGGAGATTTTTCATATTTACGGGCAGCAGCAGATGACTTCATCTGAAAACTCTCGTATTTTGGTCAAGTTCCCCACGGAGAACATCACAACAGATCGTGCTGCAGGGACATTGCCTGCAAGTGGTAACGTGTCTTTCTACTTGAGATTGTTCAACGCTGTTCATCCGTTCACTGTACCTTCTGATTACACACTTATGGTCAAGGCTGTGTCAAGAAACTGGGATGAGGGAACTGGCATCGATTCTGACGGCTATTCAGATTTTGGTTTCTGCAACTGGATTATTGCGCAGAGTTCTTCTGGCGGCGGGCTTGTTAGTTGGACTTCCGAAGGTGGAGATTATCAAACAAGTCTGCAATATTCTTCCAGCTTTGTTGACGGCACAGAAGATTTGTTTGTAGACATCACTGGCATGGTTGAATACTGGTTAGCAGGGACATATACCGACTATGGTGTTGGCGTTATGCTGTCGTCAAGTCATGAGGTTGCTTCCGGCTCTTTGTATACCAAAAAGTTTTTCTGCAGAGGCAGTCAATATTTCTTTAAGCGCCCAATCATTGAGGCGCGTTGGAACTCCGCAGATAAGGACGACCGATCAAACTTTTATTATAGTAGCTCATTAGCTGAGGCTGATGACAACATGAACACACTGTATCTGTACAATTATGTCAGAGGGCAGTTAAAGAATCTGCCACACATCAGCGAGTCTGCTGGTGAAGCTGGCGGCACAGGTAGTGTCTATGTTCACCTGTACTCTGGCTCTGCAGATAACACAGTGCCAGACACCAGCGCATTGACGCTGGTAACCACTTCGGATCAAATGTCGGCTTCTACGCCTGCAACTGGTGGCTGGGTCGCAACCGGTGTTTACACTGCTTCTGTATGCCTTACTGCTGCTTCCCCGCCTATTGACAAGCTTTTTGATGTATGGCACACAGGACGTGTTGATGATACACAGTGGCACACTGGCTCTATTTATCCAAACTTGCTGGAAGCCGTGTCCTACAACCCGACACCGCAATACGTTACAAAAATCACGAACCTCAAGGCTGCGTACAGCCGCGACGAGACAGCAAGATTCCGTCTTTTCGTGCGAGAAAAAGGTTGGAGCCCATCTATTTATTCCAAGGCTACAGCCACAATCCCAAATCACAGTATTGATAGCGGTTCGTATAAGATTTATAGAATCGCAGATGATTACGAGGTCATACCACATGGAACAGGCAGCGACTTGGAAACACAGCTATCGTTCGACGTGTCAGGAAACTATTTCGATTTGGATATGGAGATTTTTGAACCGGGGTACGGTTACGCTATTCAGTTTGCCTACTATAATGGGGCACTGGATACCTATGTGGAGCAGCCCGAAGTATTCAAATTCAGAGTAGAGAAGCATGAGTCTTAAGGATTTATTTGAGAGCACAAAAGTAACGAAATCCGGCAGCGCAGATGAGACAGCTTATGAAGTTGAGTCTGATGCGTACACGGATGCGTTTGTCCAAGACAAAAATGAGTATGTCCCTCCTGTAGACTTTTCTACGGCATCTAACTTTGCAAGATATGGTTCGGCAGCAAAATACTACGAAGACAGTATTCAGCGAATCTATAACAGTTATCCGTACGACGGATCAAAATACGAAGTTTTAGACTTCCACAATTCATCTTCCTTTTTGGATCGATGGATGCTGGAATACAAATACCCAAGAAGTACCGGTTACGTTCACTTAGGTACTACCTCTGGTTCTGGCGACTGGCTAAGCATGGTCAGCGAATCGTCCGGTGTTGGTGGCTATGGCATGCCCGACACCACCAGCAACAACATCTTAGAATATATTGAAATCAAGGGTGGTCCCAACACGGGCTCTGCCGATAGAACATTTGAGACTCAGGACGTACAACTTAAGAAGTTGTTCGACTTCTCCAACGTTTATGATTCAGGCTCAGCCCGTGAGTACAACTTAGAATACGATCTTAGAACCGGTATGACTGTCGAGTTCTGGATGCTCAAGAATTCTTTCTACACAAGTAAGACAGAGCGAGAGGTTGTTTTCGATCTATGGAACAACGAAAACTCATCGTCTGCTGGCTATGGTCGCTTGATGATCGAGCTTTCGGGCGGTTCTGACGCAGGCTCATCAATCAGGCTTACTGCCCAGTCCGGTACTTCTGGGTTCGTCAACGAGCCTCTTGCCACGCTCACGCCATCTGAGGTTGCTGACGGTGTTTGGAAGCATTACGCGATTACGCTCAAGAACCACGCTAACAATGACGGTATCACTGCCAAACTTTATGTAAACGGACAAGTCAGCGGTTCAGCCAAGCTTGGCTCCACCGGTCTTGGTAGAGTTACAGGCTCTATGATGGCGACCATCGGCGCTTTGATTGCGCCACCATCTGGTGCGACAGGATTCTACGATTCTACTACGATTGCAAAGGGTGGCGCAAAGCTTTCTGCATCTCTTGATGAGTTCCGTTTCTGGAAGCTAGAGCGCGATCCGCGCCAGATTGGACGTTACTGGTTCACACAAGTCGGCGGCGGCACAAACACTGATAAGGCTAACGTCGGACTTGGCGTATACTATAAGTTTAACGAAGGAATCATGAACTCTGGTAGCCGTGACCGCACGGTGCTAGACTACTCAGGTCGTATCTCTAACGGATTCTGGAAGGGCGGCGTTGCCGAGTGTCGCAACAGTGGCTCTGCCATGGCATCTGGTAGTCACAACATGAACGAGTTCCATGACCCGATCATCTATTCTGAACATCCAGATGTTGAAGATCTTGAGATTGCTATGGTTGCAAGCGGTACGCTTCATGACAATCTTAATAACTCCCTCATCACATCCAATTTCCCTGACTGGATTGACACAGAGTCAAGAACGACGACGCTTAAGCACTTTACTCAAATCTTTGCCAGCTACTTTGATAAGCTGCATATGCAGATTGAAGGCTTAGGTAAGCTCAAGGACAGGTACGGAAGCTCTTACTCTTCTGGCGACGTGTCAGCAAGCTTCAAGCCTGTGCCATTTGCGAAAAACCTTGTCACACAGTTTGGTATTGCAGTTCCAGAAATCCTGCAAGAAGCAGAGCTTATTGAAAACTTTTTGAACCGCAACGAAGTCGAAGAATACGAAGAAAAGCTTTATAATATTCGCAACCAAATCTACTCCAACATTTACGCTAACCTGCTGTACGTTTTTAAGACAAAGGGTACAGAGAAGTCGATGCGAAACATGTTGCGCTGCTTTGGTGTTGATGATGAGCTTGTCAAGATTAATGCGTACGCTGACAATTCTGACTATGTTTTCAAAGATAATCGCCGCGCAACTTCAAACAAAACAAACTATGTTACGTTCAACCACAGTGATCGAATCGCCGGTACAGTCTATCAAGCTGTTTCGATGTCTGTTGACGGCGTGTATAGTAACCCAAATGCTCGCGCTTATATCACTGGCTCAAGCGGCTTTGGCGAATACAATGCGCAGACTATTGAATGCGAGGTGTTCTTCCCACTTAAGACAGAAGACATCCTCAGCAAGCAGTGGTATCCTGACACATTTGTTACGGCTTCAATGTTTGGTGCTAAGGGCACAGTTGAGAGCCAAACAGACACTCGTTTTCCCACTGAAAGCCCGGTAGATCTCAAGGTATTTGCACTCAAAGATAAATTAGAGTCTAAGCGCGCCCGGTTCATGTTGAAATCAGACAGGCTTGGAACACTAACTACTGATTATTACGAAGATGTTTATGACGATACGCGATGGAATTTCGCTGTCCGTGTCAAGCCCACTAAGCACCCGTGGGTTGATCACATTAGTGGCTCTGACGGTGCGCTCGGCGATCAAACGTTTGATGTGGAGTTCTACGGTGTAAACGTTTTCACGGACGTTGTGCAGCATGAATTCTTAAAAACGACCACAGTGAGTGAAGCGGTCGGAAAAGCATTTTTGAGTTCATCAAAGCGCTGTTATGTCGGCGCTTTACATACAGATTTTACAGGCAGCACAGAATACTATAGTAATGTCGAGGTGGGCAACTTAAGGTATTGGTTCAGCGATGTGTCCGATGACGTTGTGTTGACTCACGCAATGGATCAAAGCAGCTTCGGTGTTGAAAGTCCGTACAAGAATGCGTTCATTTACCAAACGTCGATGAGCGGAAACTACGTTCCACAAATCGCAACACTGGCACTTCACTGGAACTTTGACAACGTAACAGGTTCTGGTCCTAGCCCGACGACTACAGAGAACACAAAAGACGCACAGTTTATTGTTCAAGACATCTCGTCTGGTTCTGCAGAACATGGCGAAAGATATGAGCCAGCGTTTAGCGATCAGGTAATGATGCAGCATTTGGGTATTGGTGATTTCTTCTTGGAAAACAAGAAAGATATTGTTAATACTCGATATATCCCAACTGCTAAGGTTGTCCTCCCAGAGTATCTGCACAGCAGCGACATGGTTGAGATTCGTCAGAACGATGACGAGTTTTTCACGATCGACACAAGACCTAGTAAGGTTTATTATTCTATTGAAAAGAGCATGTACCAGACAATCTCGGAAGAGATGGTCAAGATGTTCTCTTCGATCAAAGACTTCGATAATCTTATTGGCGAGCCAGTCAACAGGTATCGCCCCAAGTACAAGGATCTCGGAAAGCTTAGACAACTTTTCTTTGAGAAGATGCCTAACAGCCCAGACCTTGACAAGTATGTAGACTACTACAAGTGGATTGACAGCGCAGTCAGCAGGTTCTTAGAAGACCTGTTCCCAGCATCTGCAGAGCACTCAGAAGGCATGCAGACCATGGTTGAAAGCCATATGTTGGAGCGGAACAAGTACGAAACCAAGTTCCCCTCTATGGAAATGGCTGATGACCCACCGGCTGCATCTTTCGACACAATTAATACTCTCCTATATGATTACCAGCGTGGTCATGCCCCTGTTCCGTTAGCGCCGGGTGGTGCTGAAATGATGGATCAGGATGACAACTGCCTTTGGTGGAGCAAGAGAGCAGAGCGCGAGCATCCGATTCTTGCTTCCACGGCGCTGTCTGCCAGTTCACCGGGCATGAACCTTTCGGGAACGTTGACTTCTCGTATCGCAATCTTTAGTGCCAGCACCAGCGCGTTTAACCGCAAGCTGCACACGCCATATAAATACAGCGTTGATCAGACTCGCATTATTCATGGCGGTATTAACTACGATGACAACAAGAAGCTCGATTATGTTTATCCTGCAACTGTGCCGTTCTCCCCAAGAGGTGTTGACTATGGCAAGTTCGGTGGATACCCTCTGGGCTATCTTGTTGCGAAGGACATGGACACTGACGCATCGCCAAGCGCAAGCTTGCCGCAATGTGACATGCCACGTTCCGCTTCCTATGGAGCTAAGGTCAAGCGTGAAGGCTACCGCGTCATGGACGGCTGGGAAGGCTTCAAGTCACAGGCAGGCAACCAAGCATATGTTGCACCAATCGCCGCGTCGGGCACGGTTACTGTCACTAACTCAGCAGACCTTTATGATATAGGCATTCACAAGGTTCTTTTGCAACTTACAACAACGGACGGCACTGTTGTTTCGGTATACCAAGCTGGCGCAAAAGACTTTACAGACGCTAACAATCCAATAATTGAAAGAATCGACGCGAGTATTAA
>CEUO01072495.1_pt1 | contig 56061 bp, 102 predicted proteins | sample 531391 | NCBI WGS metagenome assembly CEUO01 (sample SAMEA2622799, study PRJEB7988) | marine metagenome | isolation source: saline water (ENVO:00002010), including
AGCGAACTCAAGGCGTATTATAGTATGGATAGTACCGATATAGGTGCAATAGCAAACTTCACAAATACTGCATATGCATCATCAAATGGTTGGGAAACATCAGGTAGCGAAATTACATTAGATACAACAAATAAAGGTGTCACACTTACTGATGTTGATTCAGTTTGCTGGATAGGTAAAGACTTTGGATTTGTAGCAGGTACAAAATGGTTATGTCAGTTTGAAATGAATTTATCTGCACTTAATGGAAATGATCATGGTTTTGTATCTATAACATCTAACCCTAACACAGATTGGAAAAATTCAAGTGTACAATCACTAACATTACAAGCTCAAGGTGCTAACTATTGGCGTTGGACATTGGTAAAAAATAATCAATCTAGTTTTGCAGAAAACACTACAAGTAATAATACGTTCTCACTTAATACTACATATTATGTCGATTTTATTCGTGATGGAAATGTGGCTAGAGCAAAAATTTGGACTAATGCTGATAGAAGTGGAACACCAACATACACGATTGCAGATTTAGATGGATTATCATCACAATTTACATTTGATACCATAGGCATACATCATGGTTCAAAAGATAGTGGAGCTGGTGAGGCTACAGGTTGGATAAGAAATGTAAAATTCTATAACAATGTGACAGCACCAGATGGTTGTAAAAACGACTTTTCAGCAACAAGTGACTTGGAAGCTATGACCAATCTACCAACTAATACAATATTCTTACAAACAGATGATACGCCTTCATACTGGTGGAAACAATCTGATAACACATGGAAGAAAGAAAAATATTTGGTGACAGAAGAATGGGATTTCTCTGATTCAACTAATTGGGCTTTATCTGATTCAAGTGATGTTACAATAGCTGATGGGGTTTTAAATATACAATGTAATGATAATTCTGTAACAAGAACTGGAACACTTGATTTAGAAAATATATTGGGATCAGGTGGAAGAGCTGGTAATACATGGGTTCTTAGATGGAAATGGAATTTAACAGGTTATGTGAATACAACAAGTGGTCAAGGAATTGCTTATTGTGTAGGTATTTGGGATGCTATTCCTAGTGGTTGGAATACTGGAACAAATGGTATAGATGTAAGATGTTCAACTCATGGTTCAAATAGTACAGCAACATATCATCCCCAAGTTTTTGTTAGTGGATCAAGAACTGATTCAAGTTCATCTAGTTTTTCACAATCAAGTATGGGAACTAGATATTGTGAATTAGTAAAAGATGCTTCAAATATTACATTAAAAGTATATACTACAAGTGACTTTTCTGGTAGCCCAGAATATACAGTAGTAAGATCATACACACAATCACAACATACAGGTGGCAGATATATTGGATATAGGATGGTTAATGAATCTGTATCAGCAACAAACAACGTAAGCATTGACGACTTGAAATTTTATAATAATAAAACGAGTGTGTAGATATGGCTAACAAAAGAACCAAATATATAAAAACAATAGGAGTGAATGAATAAACATGGCGACTAAATATCTAAGTGGTAATAGATTACAGGGAACTGCTGCTGAAAGAACGGCATTAAATCTATCTTCACCTCCAGCTACAAGTTGGAAAGAATTAGGTAGAACTACATTAACAAGTACAAATGATTCAATAGATGTTTCAAGTTTTGCTGCTAAAGATAATTTAATGATATTATGTAATGTTATTAATTCAGGTGGAGATTTTAGAACATTTTGGAGATTTAACTCTGACACAAACAGTAATTATTCCCAAAGATATAACACAAACGGTGGTAGTGATAGCACAAACACATCATTAAATGGAACTATGGATTGGAATACTGCCGAATCTGTTCAAAGTTTTGAGGTTCTTAATATAACAAATATAGCATCACAAGAAAAATTAGGAATAAAACGTAAGATAGGCAGTAATACGGCAGGAGCTGGTAATGCTCCTAACAGAGCAGAGATTGTTGGTAAGTGGGCTAACACTTCTAATCAAATAACATCAGTATCAGTTGGCGATGCAGTAGATCCAAAATCAGGTACAGGTGGTATTGGTAGTGAAGTAGTCGTATTAGGTTGTGATAATGATGAAGCTGATTCAGGTACAAACTTTTGGCAAGAGTTAGCAAGTGTTACATTAGGTAGTGATGGAGATTTAATTGATTCAAATACATTTACAGCTAAAAAATACTTGATGATTGAGGCAATAGGTTATAGAACAAATGCTTCCATTATCCCTGCTTTGAGAGTAGGTAATGGAACTTTAGATACAGGTTCAAATTATGCACGAAGGCAATCAGTTAATGGTGGTTCTGACGGTACTGTAACAGGTCAATCAAGTATGGGTGGCGACAGTGGAGCAGGGTATTTAACACATGATGTTTATTTCATTATAAACAAATCAGATAAAGAAAAATTAATCATTAATGAATGTATTATAACAGCAAGTGGTGCAGGATCAGCTCCAGATAGAGCTGAAATTGTTGGTAAATGGGCTAACACCTCTGCACAAATTAATCGTGTAGGATATCTAAACGTAGGTGGGGGTTCTTCTGACTTTGGTTCTGGAAGTTCACTAAAAGTATGGGGTGCTGACTAATGGCAGGCACTTGGGAAAGATTAGCACACGTTGAATTGTCATCAAATGGTAATTTATCAACAGGTACATTTACTGCCAAAGATAATCTTAAAGTTGTAGTTTGGTTCAAACCAACAAGTGCAAACACAAGTGGAATGGTTATGAATAATGATACAAATTATAATTACTCAAATAGAAGAAGTAAGAATGGTGGTTCAGATGAGACAAGAACAAGTTCAGATTCACTAGCTGGAATACAACTAAACGGTAATTATAATGAGGGTGATTGGTCGTTCGCAACTTCATATATTACAAACATAGCAACTAAGGAAAAATTAGCAATTAATAAGTTTATGACACAGAATACAGCAGGAGCAGGAACAGCTCCTGAAAGAGTTGAAAGTGTGGGCAAGTGGACAAATACATCAGATCAGATTACAGAAATTGATATAACAGATGGAGCTGGTTCAGCTTTGACACTAACAACAGGTTCATACATAACCGTATTTGGTGCAAGTGGTGATGTAGCAAATGATACAACACCAGATGGTTCAATTTTTGAAGAAACAGATACAGGAAAACACTATGTATGGAATGCAACATCGGATTCGTGGACAGAGATTGCATAACCATGGTGCCGGGAACCTTTATGACCTTACATATGGAGAGAATTAACATTGTCTGAGGAATTTGAAAATTTACTTGCTTTAGGTACTTCCTATCAAGCATTAGCTATTGGAGATACTTCTGGTGCAAAAGGTCAAAATGTAGAATGGTTTTCAACTGATCTAACAAGAACAGGCGGACCACAATTTTCATCTAAATACAGAATATCCTTAGCATTAGATGCCGAGAAATCTGTTGAAGTTACATTAAACAGTGGATCCAATTGGGTTAAATTAAATGGTGGTACAGCTTTAACAGCTAATTGTGCTTATGTATTTGATATACCAATCAGAGCTTCTGATACTTTTAATGTTCGTATTCCTGATGCAAGTGGAGCTACAGTTGTTTATTGTAGAGTCGACGAGGTATTTAGTGAAGGATAATGGGTAGCAATCCTCCTCAAGGTGGTGGCGGCGGAACCGTTATCAATGCTTTATCTGATGTAGAAGATGTAACAATTAGTGGTAATAGTTCTGGTGAAATTTTAAAGTGGAATGGTTCAGCTTGGATTAATCAAACTTTAGCTGAAACTGGTATCCAAACTACATTATCAAATGCTGCAATTAAAACTGCTTATGAAGCAAATGCAGATACTAATGAATTTTCAGATGCTGAACAAACTAAATTAGCTGGTATAGCTGCTAATGCAAATAATTATACACATACAACTAATGCTAATTTAACAGGCGAAGTAACATCAACAGGTAATGCTGCAACAGTGGCAGATGATATTATCGATGAAGCAAATCTTAAAGTTGATAATAGTCCAACAAATGATTATGTATTAACAGCCAAATCAAGTGCAGCAGGTGGCTTGACATGGAAAGTTGGCGGTGGAGGTAATCATACAGTTCAAGATTGGGACTTACAAGGTTCAACTCCAGCAGATCCAGGAACTGATACTGGTAGAATGTATATGAAAGACATTGACAGTAACAACGAAGGTCTCTTTATGAAAATAAAGAAAAATGGTACAGTAAGTGAAGTGCAAGTACTTTGAGCGAATTTAGAAGCTGCGTATATAAATACGACAGCAATGGTAAAGATTTAATAGCTGAAGAAATTAACATTGGCGGAGAAATTGAAGAATGGCCTCACAAATGGGAAGACCCTGTCCTTTATTGGGATTTAGTTTCTGATTCACCAGATATTGAAGGTGTTGATTTAGAAGAGAAATCTATTAAACGTGCATTGTTACGTTGGCAAGTTGTAATAAGTGATTTAAAATTTAGAAAATGGAGAAAGAATAAACCAGCTCCAAAAATTAGAATAGAATTTCGTACTGGTGAGAATGATGATTTATTTAGAAAAAGTAAAGGAACTTTAGCTTATGCATATTTCCCAGGTCAAGGAGCTGTATCTGGTAAAGTAGTTTTTAATGATGACAATTTATGGTCAACAACTGGTGAAGGTGTACCTCACATTAATCCAGATGGTTCTAGAGTTGTATTAAAAGCATATCTTTTAGAACATGTATTGATACATGAATTTGGTCATATGTTAGGATTAAGACATGACAAAGTCGATAGAAAAAGTGTAATGTATCCTTTCTATAGTGGTATATTAGATTTATCAGGTACTGATATCTTAAGAATACAAAGGAAATACGGAGCGAGAAGCATATGGAAAAAGTTGCTAGCCAGATTACAAGGATACTTCAACAGGAAGATTCAGTGAGATGTTCGAATGCTCTACATGCTTGGGTAGAGATTTTGAATTTAAAAGAAAACAGATACACTAGAAAATGTGTTAAATGTTCTTCAGAACAAGAGTATAAAGGAGGTAAATGGGATTGGATAGTATAAAGGATGAAATTAAATTATTACAACCTGAGCGTCCTTGTGATATCTGCAGGACTCCTAATGTAGAAGATATTGAGTTGAAATATGTACAAAAACAATTATCAACACAAGAGGTTATCACGCAATTAGATTGCTCTAAATGGAAATGGTATCATCATGTAAAATACCACCTTAAACCAGGTGTAGCAGCAGTGATGAGTAAAAATGCAGATTTCCTAGCTAACCAAATTGTAGATAAAACTGGTGATTTATTAGAGAGTTTAGAACGATTACAAGAGAAAGTTAATTTATTAGAATCACAAATAGATGGTAATACTGAACCAGCTAAAATTAAAGCATACACTAGTATGGAAGCTGAGATTAGAAATACTATATTAGCTTTAGGAAAAATTCAAGGTGACTTTAAAGATTCTGCTTACATTCAAGTTAACAATATTACACTTCAATTAAATAAAATATCTGATGTTATAATGTCAAACGCTTGTCCAAAGTGTAAACCAATTTTCGCAACCAAACTAGAAGATCTTAAATGAAGTCCGGAATAATTTCTACTTGTGACCCAGCTGATTGGACTGATCTACCACAAAATAAAAAAATGAGTATATTACTTCAAGCATCTGAAGACCCTGTTTTCTTTTGGACACATCCTTCATTAGGTAATACAAAACCATGGGACGCACAAACTAAAATGTTAAAGGATTTTTATTCTAAAGATGAGAAAGGTAAAAGAAACTATTCTGAGTTGATTTTTGTATCAGGAATGCGGGGTGGTAAAACTACTTTAGCTGCTATGATTAGTTTGTATGAAGTATTTAAATTATTAATTCTAGATGACCCAGCTAAACATTACAAGCTTGGTCCAGGTAGTGAGATTCAATGTATTAATGTAGCTCCTTCAGAGCCTCAAGCATTAGATACAGTATTTAAGAGAAGTAAAGAACTTGTAGCACATAGTCCTTTTTTTATGGCTAGAGAATATGAACTAGTTTATAATGCAATTAAATTCCCAGATAAAAATATTACAATTAAAGCTTTAGGTTCTAACTCCGGTTCTGGTGTAGGAAGAACAGTAAAGTGTTTTATTGCAGATGAGGTTAGTAGTTTCTTAGATAATCAAAATAAAAGATCTGCCCAAGAAGTATATTCTAGATTATCAAAATCAACTGCAACTTTTAAACCATGGAATGAAAATATTAGGGTAGCTATCTCTTCCCCTCTCTATGACGGGGACTTTATCACAAGTATGCATAAAAGGGCAAAAGAAGAAAAATGGGATTGGGCTATGATAATTTGGGAACCGACTTGGAATCTTAATCCTAATTTAACTAAAGATGTGTTAGAGGAAGAGAGAAAGAAAGATCCAATTTCTTTTGATAGAGATTTCGGTGCAACTCCTGGTGTTGAAGTTGAAAACTTCTTTTCTAGTGAATTAATCAAAAGAATTAAAATGTCTCAGTTAAGAAACCATAATTTATTAGAAGACTTGGAACATCTCGAAGCTAAAAATGATGCTGTATATTATATTGTAGGAACAGACCCTGCAATTAAAAATGACTCTTTTGGTTTAGCTTTGGGTCATGTAACAACTAGTGGTGATATAATTATTGATGGTTCATTATCCTTTTCAGCTGATAGAGGAGAAGAAATAAAATCAGATGATATTAAAGAAATACTTGTTCCTTTATTTGAACAATTACCAGTACAGTATTATGTATTTGATGCATACTTACACGGTGAATTAAAAGACTTGGCAGAAACATATGGTATTACTACTTTCCAACATTATCTTAATATTGAAGATTGGATTAAAACACGAGATGCACTAGATAAAGGAACTGCTCAATTGCCCTTAGATGAACAATTAACTAAAGAATTACAATATCTACAACTGATTAAAGCAAAGCAAGTAGATCACCCTAGAAAGTTTCCTGACGGTTCTCAAGGGGGAAAAGACGTTGCTGATGCTTGCTGCCAGATTATATCGCTGGTTAAGAGGACAGAGGATCTCCAATCAAACAAATACTCTAAAGTCCCTAGTTTTATCGTGCAAACATTTTAGGTGAAATAGTTGGGAATTTTTGATATTTTTAAATCTAAAGCAGCTTCTAATCCTGTACCTCAAACAACTCAACCATCAGATCCATTAGTAATGGAACCTTTCCAGGTTGAAACAGGTAGATTAGTAGATTCAAGAACACAAAGAGCATCTAATAGATATACCGAAGCAGACGCTCTTGTAAACATGGATGAGAGATTATGGTCTGTTATTGAATTAGCAGCAGTTATGGTTAGAAAGTCATATAATGGAATAAGTTTAAAACCAGAGGGAAACGAACCAATTCCAACAAATACTTCTAACGCTGAAGAGAATGCAATCTTAGAAGCAAAGAAATTTGCAGATCAAATTGATATTCCAGGTTTACTTTATAATTACACAAAAGATTTGTGGAAATATGGCGATGCTGTAGATAAAATTACATTCTACGGTGGCAATGGTATTTCTAAAATAACACCTTTACCTATGAATCTAGTCACAGCAATTGATAATAGAAAACAATTCCAACAGCAATTAGGTTTAGGTGGTGAAGTTATCCAAGATCCAAAATTCTATTGTGTAGATGAATTGAATGCTAATTTAAGAGTTAAAGATCAAGTCATTCCTGCAAATAGAATTATGCACATCTCATTCGATAATCGTAGACAATGGATAGTTGATAATATTGGCAGATGGACATTTAATGTTTGGTCACATTCTCCAATTGAAACCTTAAAAGTTCTTATTGAATGGAAACATAACTTAATTAGAAATGACCTACTTTGGAGAAATAGACTATTACCAAGAGAGCATCATAAATTAGATTTATCTGTATATGATCCAAGTAAATATACTGGAACATATTCTACTAAAGTTGCAAATGCTAAATCAGATGCAACAACTGCAATTAAAGATTATAATGACAAGATTAAGAGAAGAGAAGCTGACCAAGGTTTCACTACTGGTACAAATGTTGATATTGATATCATCGAACCAAAAACAACTAATTACACTTCACCAAATCAAATCATAGATCAAATCAATAGCTTGATCTCAACTCCAACCGGCACTCCAGGTGCGTTAGTTGGTGGTGAGAGCAAAGGATTTACATCATTACTTCATTCATCATCTTTTACTGCTATGAGAGCAGATATATATGCAATGAGAATCACAAATGCACTTGAAGGACTAGTCAAGAAACACGTTGCACTAGTTAGACCTGGTTTGAAACAAGAAGTGATAGATAGATTATTTATAAGAAATAAATTAATTCTAGATAGAGATAGAACAGAATTGGCAAAGATAATTGGTGTACTTGTAAATACAAATGTATTTACTCCATCAGAGATAAGAGCAATATGGGGATTAGATCCTTTAACTGAACAACAAAGTCAAGAGATAGAAGCAATATTAAATAAACCATCTCATACTGATTCTGTTACAGAAGATTTACTTAGAGAGAATCCTGAAAGTCCAACTGGTGATATGGAAACTGGTGCACAGCGCGGTAGAAATATTAATCAGAGAGGAGATTTATAATGGAAGAAATAGAAAGTAAACAAGCAATAGAAAAGATAGATTTGATTATGGAACAATTACAAGAAATTAAACAACATCTTGAAGGTGCTGCTCCTAAAGCAGAAGAAGAACCTGAAGAATATGATGAACTACCAGATGATGTGAGGGCTTTAATAAATGGCGCTACTTCCTGAAGATAATAGTAATCATTCTTACAGTATTCATACTGTATGGAGAGGCAGAACACCTAAACTATTTCTTAATTTAAAATTCGGATCTAATGTGCATACTTTTAAATTTTCACTACCACACGAAGAAGAAAGATCAATTAGAACATATAAATTCGCACAACGTAAAACTGAAGAATTAAGTTACTTGTCTGACAATGTAAATGTATCTAGATTATTTGGTCAATTTGCTGAGATTAGAGCACCTTCTTGGTTGAATCTAGAAGGCGTAGATAATAAAACAAAAGAAGTTTATGTAAAGAATGCTATGGGTGAATTTACAGTTGGTACACAAACAGATGAATTTACAGAGTTGTTCTTTCATAAAGGTAAATTATCAGGTAGATGGGTATTAAGAAATATTCCTAATGTATTTGCAAAGGAATTTCTTAATAAGAAAAAAGATGTATATTTATTATGGAAGCCTACAGAACAAACACCTCATGCAGAGCAAAAATCAATTAATTGTGGTGTATGTCCAGCTAAATCATTACAAAGCCAGCCTATGAAAAAAGGTAAATTAACACCAAAAAAGGCTAAATTTCAGATGCAAATTAATGTAGATGAAGAGAATCATACATTTGAAGGCATTGCATCCGCAGAAGGAACTTGGGTAGATATGTATGGAAACAAGTTCATTTACACAGCAGATTTTGTCAAAACGTTATACAATCGTATGACAGAGACAACTTTAAAGGGAAAATTAACGGTTGATAAGGAACATGACGAAGAAGACAGCGGATTAATAACTAGTGTCCAGCTGGTCCAAGAACCTATAAACCATATCATCGTTAAGGGAACTTATAGCGGTACTTTAGACGATGTTCGAGGTTTGTCCCCCGAGCTAGTATTACGTTCTGCCTGGAATGAGGAATTCGCTGGGTGGGTACCGGTAGATGTCACACCCGATAGGGTATCATTGGTAACAAACCCAGCATGTAAAATATGCTGGATTCAGGAAATTAGGTGAACAAACAATGTCAACCAAAACAACAGAGACTCCAGAAACTTCAAACAAATACTTAGAGTTTGAAAGTGATGATCTCAAGAATGAAGCTACACTAATTAAAGAAGCACTCGTTGCATCTAAAGTAGACTTACATTCCGCATTTGGTCTTGAAAAAACTGAGGTACAAGTAGACAACACCGAAGCAATCGCAGCTCTTCAAAAAATCCATATTGCTACAGGCAAGAAGATCGAAGAACTCGGTGGCGAAATAACTTCTAAACAATCTTCAATCGAACAATCACCAGCTGAGAAACAAGTTTATGCTGAACTAGAAAAACTTCATGCATCTTCATTGTCTGCAAAGACACAAGAGGTATTGAAACTAGATCCAGACTTTCCAGTTGATGTAATCAAAGAAGCATCCATTCCTACTGCTGATAAAGTTTCATTAATGTCTGCAATGACTACCGTTGCTGCAAGACAATCTGAAGCAATCAACAGAGTAAAATCTGAAGTAGCAGCACAGGAATCTGAAACAGAGGAGACCGCTAAATTTAGTGCTCCAGAAACAGAAGCAAAAACAGAAGATGATCCAGAAGCAGGTGCAAAATACTTAGCAGCTCTTCAAGCAAAGTTTGGAATAACCGAAACTGAAACTAAAGAGGTCGAAAACTAAAATGGCAACATATTCAGGTGCCGGTAGAGTCAGAGAACCTGGCGAAATCTGGTACGAACAGTTGAAAAACGCAGACACTTTAGATGATTCTGGTTACGTATTAGCATATGTTACTGAAAGTAGCACTGTTAAACTAACTAAGGCAGGCAGTTCGGATTTAGGCGTTGCAGTTAACTATAGGTCTACAAGAGATCCACACGATCTCAATTTCCCAGCCGGAGACTTTAAAACTGGTCAAACTATCGGTGAGATGGGTATCCCAGTTCTAGATGAAGGATGGGTAAGACTTAAAGTAGCAAACAACAATGCACAAATTGCTATTGGTGATCCAATTAAAATCTCAGCAGGTGGTAAAGTGGATAAATACACTGCAACCACAATTGGTGATACATCTTCTGCAAATCAAGCAACCGCTTTGAATGCAAGATTTACCGAGTTGAGAAAAGTAGTTGGAATTGCTAAAGAAGCAGTTGCTGCAGGATCTGGAAGCGCTCCTGGACAAGACAAAGTGTTAGTTAAATTAACACTTGGTACTGTAGGTACTCAATAGGTGAATTAAAATGGCAGATATTCCATATATTAATACACAAGAGTTAAAGTCCTATAACGCAGGCGCACTAGAAAAGCTTAAAACCAAATTCGGTGGAGAGGCTTCATTTGATGAAGCAGTTCAACTAAACATCATTAGAGAGAAAATTTATCAAGAATCCGCACTTCTATCAGTTGTAAATCAAGTTGTACGTCAACGTGCAATGAACCAACTAGAAGCACAGATTTTTGCTCCTGGTGATGACGCAGTTAAGGTAACTTATCCTGTTCCTCCTGAGGCAATCGGTACTACAGCTAGATCTGAACCAGTCACATACAACTTGAAGAAAGTTGACCTCCAAATGGCAGAAGTTAGATACTTTATATCTGATGATGCAAAATTGAGAGGAGCATATAACTGGTTACAAGAAGACTCCATTAGAAGAGCAGCTGAGCACCTCGCAGAACAAAGAGACAAACACGTCTTAACCGAGTTAAACACTGCAGCTCCATCTGGAAACAATGTAGCAGCAACAGCAACTTGGGCAAACGCATCTGCAACCCCAGAAGATGATGTAGCTAAAGCAATTGCTAATATCGTAAAGAACAGTAACATCCCAACAGCACAGTTGAATAAACCAAGAGCATTCGGTTTGGTACTCCCTGCAGAAGCATTTGTAGGTGTAACTAAATTGAAACTCATCCGAAACATAACTCAGCCGATACAAGACTTCCTTTCCACAGAATATAAATTATCAATTTTCTTAACTAGAAAACCAAGAATCGAAAGTTCATGGCCAGTAGCTAATGATGCATTAATTGTACCATTAGATGACCCATCACTTGGATTCTTAGGCACTTTCGATGGTGCAGGAATTATCCCAGCACAAAAGAGAATTGAGTTTGATCGTGGAGAAGATATCATCACAAGAGAATGGTTCAGATACATAACTATCCCAGAACCACTGGACGGAACAACAACAACAAACGCAAGAATAGCAAAGATTACCGGAGTAGCATAATCATCATAGGACAGTGAGATTAGCGTAAAACTTCCTTTTCTTTTTTTTACGATGAACAATGATTGAAATAATTGAGAATAATTTAGGTTTTATAGGATTAGCAATAGGCACAGTTACCGCTGCAATTGGCAGTGTAGCTGCATATAATAAATATTGGATGGAGAGAGGTAGAGAGAAGGGTATAGACCAAATCCAAGATGAAATCATGAAACAAGAGATCAAAGGAATACATGAATGCATTACTGCCTTGGAAAACAAAGTGGATAGTACCCGTAAGGATTTATATCAGCGTTATGAGCATATTCATGGAGAGATCAAAGAAGTGACTGGTAAAGTGGATACTGTTATAGATTTAATTAGGAGAAATGGAAATTGACCGCAACAATTGCTGAAGTCAGAGATTTAATGGACTCAGTTTCTGCAAGTCAATTATCTAATGATGTATTAACTGCTAACTTGACTAGATCGCAAAATTGGATTGATAATATTAAAGAAGCAACAGCTACTGCAGCTGATGTAGATAATGCTGTAAGAGCATTATGTGTATGGTTAGCTTATGGTAGCTATACTGAAGGAATTGATAGACAACTCGGTGCTGTTCCACAAACAGCAAAATGGAAATTAGAACATTATAGAAAAGTAGCAGAATTATTTATTAACGATGTTAGTAAATCTTCAATCGACTTTGATGATGACCATAGTCCTATAGGATTACCACCATTAGTAGAATTTCCTACTTCTGAAGGCTGGCAAAAAAGTTGCGATTGTGATTGTGACTAATGAAACCTTCAATTAGACTAACAGTTAGAGCTAGTCCTATCAAAGTTAATAATCTTTCTAATGCAATCAATAATGCAAAAAATTCAATAAATAAACAATTACCAGGAATTGGCAGATCAATGACTATGGTAATAACTAAAGCTTTAAAAGAAGAAGTTCCTGTAAGAACAGGTAGATTAAAGAACTCTATTAAAGTATTAGAACGAAGTCAAAATCTAATAGGAGATACTGGTAAATTAAGTAGGGTAGTTGGACCTACTGCTAGATATACAAATTATGTAATTAAAGGTACTGCACCTAGTATTGGTAAATTTGTACCACAATTTAATGCAAGAATAAGTAGAGGTTTCCATCCTGGAACACCTGCAAATAATTTTGTAGATAGAGCTAGAATAAGAGTTAGAGGAGAAATTCAAACTAGAAAGGGTAGATGGCAACAAAAGATGACTAATGCATTTAAACTTTCATTCTATCAAGGAGGTAGAAGTTAATGGCTTTAGCAAACATTTATAAAAATTTGGTAACTGAGATAGTTACTCAATGTAAGACGATTAGCGAGTTAGCAGACGATAGTGGAAACACTAGAGTACATAAATGGCAAGGTAAACGCAGAATGAAAACTGACGATTACGAAGCCGTAGTAATAGCAGGTCCAATGGATAACATAGGAGGATATACTTCTAATAGTACATTGAACAACTTTACTGTTTATGTAGATATATCATACAACTCTCAAAACTTTGACACTGGATTCGATAATGCGATGGGTGTCGCCGAGAAAGTATATGATAAATTCCACCTCACTAATATCAATAACAAGTGCCGTCAAGCACGAGTTGAACTATTGCCTGGAGAGACATCAGTCGAAGGATTTTATATGATAACGGTACGATGCGTTATATTATGTGAAAAAATAGTAACACAAACATAGAAGGTGAATAAGTATGACAAAAAGATACACACGATTTGAAACACAAGCAGCAATGACTACTAATGATAGTAGTTGGACTGCAGGTGCCAATGTGCATGTGCTCGATGTCAGCGGCGAAGATATTTCTGTAGATAATGGATATATTTATCCAGCAACAGCTTCTAGTAGACACTATAAACGTGGTATTAAAGGCCCGGTAAAAATTACAGGACCTATTGATACTCCTTTGTTCCCAAAAGGTGCAGCATCATTGCTATACTATACATTGGGTTCAAATACTACTTCAGGAAGCTCAGCACCATATACTCACACAATAAAGAAAGGAGATTCAATTCCTCAATTTAGTTGTGAAGTAGGTAAAGATGTTAAAGCTCACAAATTTGTTGGTGGTATAGTTAATTCTGCAACTATAGATTATGCACCAGATGATACACTCAATGGATCATTTGATACAATCTTTAGAAAAGAATTAGCAACAAGTTCCCTAGCAAGTGTCACATTCCCAGACTTTGATAGTGCTGAAAGAGCATTTGCAGGTCATGAATGTACCTTTAAGATTGGTGCAGCAGAAGGAGGAAGTCCAACAACATCTACTATTTGTGAATCATTTTCATTATCCTTAGAAAATAATGTTGCAGACGACGCATTTGCTTTAGGAGATAGATATCTTCCAGCAAATATAGTTGCACAATTTGCAGCATCAGGTACTATGGACTTGAGATATGATGCTAGCACACACTATGATGACTTTTTAGCAACAACTGAAAAAGAAATTCATATTGTAGCCGACAACGGTTTAAGCAGCGCAAATAATAGAAAGCTAACAATAAAACTTCCAAGAATTGCATATGATTCTAACAGATTACCAACCGACAATGTAGAAAGATTTGTACAAGCAATTAGTTTCACTTGTGAAACCAATGCAGCTGGCGATCCAATAATTGTTGAAGTAATCAACGCCGAGACAGAAGCACAATTCACAGCTTAGGAGAAAAATATGGTCAATCCAAAGATTCAACGTCTACGAGAGAAAACACAGCACACCGTGATCGTAAAAGATGAAAATCTAGGTGAGATCGAATGGGTAATTCGATCAATACCTGCATATGATTTGTTACAGCATTATGATTTATTTTCTTCCATGCCTCAAGACATCAACCTTGATGTAGATAAGGATGGACAGATGAGTGATAAACAAGCTAAAGTACTTAAAGAAAAATTACTTCCAATGATGGAATTAATTGTTCCAGCATGTGCTATAGACCCTCCTGTTACCGTTGATCTAAAGGATCCTCGAATAGCAGAAGGAGAAGCTTTACACTTGAGAGATATTTCATTCCAAGCAGTAACTGATTTATTTGCAAAGATTTTAGACGTTTCTGGTCTGTCAAAGGAGGCAGACGAGAAAAGAAAAAAATCGGCAGGAGCCAATTCGCCAAAACAATAGGTTCGTTATGTCATGCAGTTCCTTGTACACTCCCCCATCTCATGTTGGGATATAATATAGATGACCCCGAAGGCATATTTCTTTCAGCGGAAATTCTTAATGCTTCAGCTCCTCAAGGGCAAGGAAGCCAAAGTAGTACAAAAGCTGGTCAACAACAACGAAGAGCGCGCTTGGCTCGTAAAAGCAGGTATTAACCCACTCCTTTTTTTATTAGAGGAATTATACGATGAATCCTAAAGAAACAATTAATTTTATTTTCCAGTCCAATGTAGCTGGTATCAATAAAGCAGTAAATTCTGTAAAGAAACTTAATCAACATATAAAGAATACAAAGAAAGCAAGTAACGGTAGTTTCAATGCCATGAATAATGGCATGATAGAGACTGGAACTATTGCAGAAAAATTAGGTAACAAATTCGGTTTCATTGCATTTCAGTGGACATTTATAGCTGGTACTGCAAGTAGAGCATTAAATGAAATTCGAATGGCAGCTCAGGAAGTCTTCCGTGAAGGCGCCGAAGGCATGTCAAAGATTCAAAGAGCTTCATTAGAAGCATTTGAACTAGGTGATTCATTAGACGAAACAAACAGAAAGATGAAAATCTTCTCTCAGTATGCTCAAGAAATGGGTTCGGGAGAAACAATGTTTGGTGCTGGAGAAATAGCAGATACATTAAAAGAAGTAGTTAAAGCTACTAACGATATTAACTCAGCAATTCCAATTACAAACTCACTTCTGAAATTAATGACAATTGAAGAAGTGGATGCAGCTAAAGGTGCTAAAGGTTTCCTTGCTGTAATGAATAACTTTAAATTAACAGGCGAAGATGTAAATAGAGTAACTAATACATTAGTTGCTGTAAACAAACAATCTAGACTTTCTCTAGATGAAGTAATCCATTCATATGAGTTTGCAGGTCAGCAAGCTAGATTAATGGGATTAGATATAGAAGAAGCAGGTACCTTGATTGGTATGATTGGTGACCAATTACCAGCTGGAACTGTAGGTAGAACCTTCTCACAGATGCTTGTTAACTTTAGAAAAGAAACTGTAGCATTAAATCCATTGTTATCACAGATGGGTGTTAACTTGTATGACAATGAAGGCAACATGAGAGGCTTTGCAAATATCATGAGAGATATGTCAAAGATGATGAAAGATGCTGGTGATAAAAATGATTACTTCAGAGACTCTTTATTGAGAAGTATGAAGTTAGATACTCGAGCAGAGAGAGTATTCTTAGCATTAATTAATAACTTTGAAGAGTATGAAGATAGATTAGAAAAAGTAAGACGTGGTGGAGAGTATGTAGACTTTCTATATGAACAATTAAAGAATTCTCCTGAAGCTGCAATGAAGAGAATACAGCATGCTTTGGGTCAATTAAAGATTCAATTAGTAGCAGGATTTGCTCCAGCATTATTACAGATATTAGAAATATTAATGGAGTTTGTTAGAAGAGAAGAAATTCAAAGAGCATTCCATGCTATAGGAAAAGCTATAGGTCAAAATATAATTCCAGTTGTAGAAGGAGCAGTATGGCTATTTAGAGGATTAGTTGCATTGTATAAGAAACTAGGATTAGGTGCTGATGGACTATCAAAGATATTCTTAGGATTATCATTAGCCTTAGGATCATTAGTTGTAGTTGGTACTTTAATTACATTATTTGCAATGTTTGCTAGCTTGGCAGAAAAAGCTGCTGCTAAGATGGCTGTATTGGGAATCACAACCAGATTTACAAACATGACAATGTCATCATTCTTAATTGGCATGATGAGAGTTGGTGCTATTATGTTTGGACTTTGGTTCTTAATATCTGGTGTTAATAGATTAATAACAACATTATCTGATGGTTTCCAAGAAGGAGAAGAAGAAGCTGTATTAATGGGATTAGGATTAACTGCTTTGGGTGCAGCTATGGTAGCATTACCATTATTACCGTTAATAACTAGACTAGCAGGAGCTGTAGCAGGAAGTGCAGCCTTAACAGGTGCCTTTGGTGTATTATCGATAGCAATGAAAGGAGTTGGAGTAGCATTTATGACTACTCCATTGGGTGCAGCAATTGCAGTATTTGCAGCAGTAGCCACAGCAACATACTTAGCTACTGAAGCTATCAAAGATCATGTTAATGCATGGGCTGATGTAAAACCAAATGATGATTTAGCTACTGTATGGCAAAAGATATTCTTAAAGATTGGTGACTTGAGTGCAGAAGAATTTATTGGAGGATTCCATACTTTCTTCGAAGAGAAATTTGCAATCGGTCAATGGATATGGGATGCAGTAAGTAAAGCACATACATTTATTATGGCACAAGGTGGATTACTTGCTGCAATGATAGATGCAGGATTTAAAGGTGATTGGTCACGTATGTTTGACATTGGTGGAGAAATTCAAAGAAATGTTACAAGTGCAGCTATTAAATTTAAAATGAGTGGTGTACTTATGGCTGAAAGTATATGGCAAGGTATTGTAGACTTCTTTACAGGTAAAACTATATGGGATGCTGTAATGGCACAAGACACATACTTTAAATATAGTAATCCAGATTTATTCGAAGATGATCGTACTCAAGAAGAAAAAGATGCAGCAAAATTACATCCAGCATTCCAAATACATACAGAACAAATACAAGAGAATGTTGATTCATTAGCAGAAACAGTAGGAGAAGTAGAAGTAGCTACAGAGACAGTTGTAGCTGAAGTAGAAGAATTTACAGAAGGTATGGATGGAATAACTAAAGAAGCTGAGAAATTAGCTGAACAAGTAGAAGAAGAAACCAAAGCAATTATTAAAGAAAATGAAATAACTACTAAAGTAAGTGATGCAAAAGAAGAAGTAGAGAAGACATTATTGACTAGTAAGAACTTAGAGATTACTCATATGGCTAGAATGGTAGAATTAATAAGAGATAAGATGAGATTACATGATTTATATCAATGGCAAATTGAAATAATGGATCAATCTTTTATACCTGAAACTATTAATACTGTAACACATTTAGTTGAATTCCAAGATAGACTTATTGTAGCTAGTAACGCTTTCGATAGATTAGCATGGGCTGCTGATAGAACAGTTAGTCGATTAGCTAGTGTAAAAATAAGTGCTTCGGGTAAATTTAGTATGGCTTCCTTTGGAGCATTACCAGGTGGAATGATTAACAATATGCCTGTTGCAACACCTACACGCGGAGTATCACAAGACATAATGAACCAATTGTTAGGATTGCGCCCAGAAGCTCCGGTAGTAAATAATAACATTGAATTGACAATGGATATTGAAAGTATTAGATCTGAAGAAGATATAGAAAGAATGGCAGGATTAGTAGCAGATAAAATAGCAGAAGAATTACCTAGTAAGAGTGTGACTGAATAATGGTTTGGAAAATAGATGATATATCATTACCAATGGATCCTACTTTAGTAGAGAGAAGAATTATTAGAAATGCTCCTACTCAACCAACACAATTTGATTTCCCATCAATGGGTGTTACTTCTTTGCAATCATTTACATTAAAAATTAAAGGTTTTATTTGGGATGAAGTATTAGCACAACAACTGTGGGAATTAACTAAAGACGCAGAGTCTGAAATTATAAATATTCAAATAACAGATGATACTGATCATGAATGGATAGCAGGAACATATGCAGCTGCAAAAAGCTTTATTAAACGTTCAGGTCCTCAATATGTAGAAGAAACAGATGGTACTAATTCTCCAGTATGGGAATATGATATAGCCTTTGTACAATTTGCAGAAGCAGGAATAGATGGTCCTGGTGAGGAATTATTTCCAGAAGATGAAGATCCAGGAATAGGTCCTGATAAATGGAATGACACATTAGATGACTGGGTATTTGATAGCTGGACCTGGTTTGCACAAATTTTGATATGACTCGTATTACAGTAGCTGGTCCAAAGGATGTAAGTAAATTTCAACCTTTAGGTAAAGTCTACAATAGAACAACTAAAGATGGAAATGTTCCTATTGCAACATATTTAATAGGTTCACATTATCAAATTAATTCTGATGGTATACTTGATAGTTCAACTGACGGTACTTATATGACTAGTAATACTACTACAACTAGTAGTTCAAAATTAAACATTACTGGTAAATCATCTCAAGTGGGTCAAATAGGAAAGAATATTAATTCATTCTCATCATTTACTTATTTGTATCCTAAAACAAAAATTGTAGGACATAGCGAATTAGCAATTTCATCTAGTAGTTTATCACCAAGACCAACTCATAGATTAAGACATAAATTTGAAGATATTGCAACTACTGATTCATTAATTGTAGATTGGGGATTAAATGCTGCAGGTACTGCAAATGAATTGACACTTAAACAAACAGTTGATGGTGTAGAATCAACAGTAGCAACCTATACAGCTTCAGCTGGAGTAACTGAAATTAATTGGGAACTTAGATATCTTGAAGAAGGAGTTACCAAGTTCTTTTATAAAACACCAAGTGGTAATAGAAAAAGATTATTCAAAGGTAATACAACAGCTGATATAGCTGAATGTAAAGTATCTGCAGAATATTGGACTAGTGAAACTACATTAAGAACGGTTAAAAGTGACTTTTTATTTATATGGTATCCTATTATTCACTTGAATTATCAAGGTACAATAGCTAACTATCTCTTAGGTAATTGTAAAGTATTAGATACTAAAGGTTCTGAATCTGAAGCAAATTGGGTAAGAGTATATTCAGGAGACCATGAATTTTCAGGTGATAGAATTATAGAAAATGGATTATTAAGGATGAGAATTACTACAGATCCTAAAGTAAAATTCTACGGATGGAACACTACTTCATCTACTTATGAATATATTGGTGCATTAAATCCTATTGATTCTAATGGTAACCTTTCTACAACCTTTAGTGATGTTTTGTTTAAACAATTAACTAAATCCCGAATGAAGTTTACAATTAAATTTGGAGTATTAGATTACGAAGTTGATTTACATAGAGGTTGGCCTCATGCAAGAATTGTATTAAACTCTAAACAATGTAGATTTGAAACTAATAAAGGAAGATTTGCTACTAGTTCAGATTATACAAATAATAAATTAATTAACTGGAATCAAAAGACTTCTGATGATACCGGTAAAGGAAATCCATTAAACTTATCGGCTGCTTCATTCCAGCAAGATGCTTTTCAATCTAATGCATTTCAATCTAGTATCTCAACTGGTGTGAATCCTTATGATTTTACAAACGATACTAATAATGACAGTGGATTACAAAACATAGATGATAATTGGTTTGCATTTTATGATGCAGGTCAAGCAGATGATACTGTTGGATTTATAGGTGTACTTAAAAAACCAACTGGATTACAATTAAAAGCCTCAACTACGACAGCTCTAGAATATGCTAACTTTACATTCGATAAGAAAATGATTATTGGAGTTGGTATGCTGCAGGCTTCTATTACTTCACAAGTATCAGGTATCCCATTAGCATTTCATATTGGTAACCAAGATGAATATGTAAAGTGGAGAGCTAATGAATCTGTTGTTGGCTTTGGACAAAAACAATTCTCAAGGAGAAAGAGATAATGCCTATACAATTATATTTATCTGGTGGAACTGGTAATACTAATCCTTATGCTAGTCTTGGCGGTAAACGTTCTTCGACACAAGTAACTAATGATGCATTGGAAAATATATTTGATGATATTTCAAGACAAGAAGCTCTAGTTGGTAAGACTGAATATCGTTGCTTGTATGTATATAATCCTTCTGGTAATGCTTTAACTAATGTCAAAGTACACATTTCACAACATCCTACAATTACAAATATTTCTATTGGTTCTGATGCAGCGGGAATAGGCAATGGAACATCTACTGCTATTGCATCTTCTATTGCAACAGAAGACACAGTACCAACAGGAGTTACTTTTTATGGAGAATCAGAAGATCATTATGGATTGGCTTTAGGAACATTAAAAGCCGGAGAGGGTACACCATTTTGGCTAAAGAGAGAAGCTGAAACTAGTACATCACAAACTATTTCTTTTACATTAACTATAACAGAAGATTCAGGCACATTGCCTTCTACTTCTCACGCTGATGGTTTAGCTTTATCAGAATGGAGAGACTTTGATACAACACCAACTGGTACATATAAAACAGGAACTGCAAAAGTAGGATTTAGTGATATAGGATGACTATATATGAGGAAGAGAGAGAAGCAGCTAGAAAAGCTATGCTGTTAACTGTTTATCAACGAATGGGAGATATTGCTTCTCAAATAGAATATACTATAAAAAAACAAAAACACGGCAAACCTGTCGATACAATCGGACAGTCCAGTCCAGAAGATATTATTAAATCACTCTGGGATCGATTGAATGTACTAGAGAGTATTGTGTGCAAACAAGAGAATGAACTTAATATACGAGAAAGAAATACATTGGAGGAATTATTATGACTTTAGATAAATGGACAACTGGAGATGTAATTACCGAAGGTAATATTAATAAACGTGGTATTAGAAGAGGTACAACATCAGATAGAGGTTCTGCAACTACAGTTGTAGGAGATCATTATTTTAATGAAGATGAAGATTGTACTCAAGTAAAAGTTTCTGCTAGTCCAGAAGTTTGGATGAATGCAGGAAGAGTATTATTGGGTGCTGATTCTAATGAAACTGCAGTCACTGGTACTACAGCTACACAAGTAAAAGATATTGATGTGATAAAACATACTTCTACTTGGGCCGGATATTTAGTTTTAATAGTTGCTAGAATAAAATCATCTAATGGTTCTCATGCTGCTTCTTTAAGAGTAAGACTCAACGGAGCTGGTAGTGATTCCTTAGTTTTAACTTCTAGTTCGACTTCTTATGCAGTAGTAAAAGGAACAATTGATGTTTCATCATTAGCTGCAGGAAGACATACTATAGAATTATTCTTAGATTCTGCAAACTCATCTTCAACCGCAACTATGGATATGACAGAAATCTGGGGATCTTAATGGAATGGAAATTAATTAATAAACGAACCCAAGAAGATAAAGTGGGTAATTTATTACAACTTGATGGTGGAGTTATTCCAAAGAAATGTCAAAATTGTAAATCTAGTTTAGATAGCGAAATAACACTTAAAGAAATGAAACAAACAATTCCATATTTTAAATGCAATGATTGTAAATTTGAAACAGCTGACGGTGGTCAAGCTTTATGGCATGAACATGAAGAATCCGCACATACAATAGAATTTACAACTGGTGAGAAAGTTCTTGAGATTAATAAAGTAATTGAAAATCCTCCTAGAATTATTAAAGAGGATGATGACGTAATTATTTTATGTTCGGAATGCTATGACAAGAAGTATTAGAAAAAATAATATTCCTCAAAACCTTATATTATTTACAGGTTTAGGTTCTGCACCTTCTAAATTTATTATAGAAAGTAACAACGATAAAATGCCTAGAAATACTGCTAGCGGTGTTAATCCTGGTAATGAAATTACTACAGCTGCACATCAGCATGCTGCTTCGGGTACACACGAACACGATGGTAATGTAAGCCATGCTCATCATGTGCAAACAGATACTTATACAGGTTCAGCTGGACATGGTTCATATAATGGTTCAGCAGGAATACATTATCACGAGTATGATACTAATGCAACTACTGCTAATTTAGATACAGCAGCTGGTGGAGACCATCAACATCCTGCTACTGCTACAGCAGATCCTCCTTATTATACTTATTTAGCTATAAAGAAAACTTCTGTTTATAATTTAAGATCATCACATCAGATACCACATAAAGCTTGTGTGATGTGGAAAAGTTCATCTCTTCATACAGGATATGGGGCCGATACAACTGGTAATGATAAATTTTTTAAATTTACAAATACTCCTGGCCAGACAGGAGGAGAATCAACTCACACACACAGTGAAGTAGCTGGACATAATCATACTTTTACTTTAGCAAGTCATACTCATGCATTGCCTTCAGCTACAGGAACAGGTAGTAACACTTCAGCTAAGATTGGTTCTGGTAGTGCAACTGTTACTGTTGGTTCAGGACATACACATGGATTATCAGGAACTACTATTTCTAGTAATACTGCAACTGGTAGTACAGGAACTAGTGATGCCCATTCAGAGATAGCAATAGCAAGAGATCCTGCTTGGTTTAAAGTTCAAGTTGCAAGAAGAGATATAGTCTCAATAAGAAAACCTGGAATACCTAAATCAGGTATTTGTATGTGGAAAAATACTCTAGCTAGTATCCCTACAGGCTTTGTATTAACAGATGGTAATAATGGTACTACTAATTGGTTAAATAAATTTCCTAAAATCGGCAATGGTGCTTCTAGTGTAGGTGGCAGTGATACACATCAACATGCCTCACAAACTCATACTCATACTTTAACTGCTCATCATACTCATACTATTTCTGGTAACACTGATTCAGGTGGCTCAGGAGGAAATCCTGGCGCAGCTGGAGCCACTACAGGAACTAGATTAGGAGAACACGTACATGGTCCTGGTGATATAATGACTACAACATTTGATCCAGCTGTTACTGGTACTGCATCGCATCAACACGCAGCTGCTACATCATTACCTAATTATATACAGGTTGCTTATATAGAGAGAACGAGTTAAGGAGCCCGAGGGAAATTTATGGTCCATAATGAAAACGATGATATGATCTTACCACATCATGGTGTTTTTACTTTAAAAGTATTCGATAAAGACGGTAATCTTAAACATCAACAAGAAACTGAAAATATAATTACTAATGCAGGTGTTTATGAATTAGGTGATTTATTAATAGGCGCTCATACTAATACAATAAACTATCTCTCCTGTGGCACAGGAACTGCAGCACCGGCAGTTGGAGATACTGATCTCAATGTAACTTGCCAACAGGGAGGTAGTTCTAGTGCAGCACAAGTAAGAAAACAAGTTACTTCAAGAACAAGAACAACTAATACTTTAACCTTTTCTAGATTACTTGCATCTGGTGATTATGATAGACCAGCTACTATAAGCGAATTAGGAGTTTGGTTTGCACCTCAAGCTACTGGTGATTTGTTTGCTAGAGGTTTATTAAATACAACAGTTACACTTGCTAGTGGCGATACAGCTACATTAACTTACGGGATTCTACTACGATGACCACTGTTAATTTTACTGCAAAGTATGTCACAGGAAGTACTACTACTGTCAGGCAAAAGCCAGAATATAATTTTGAATTTCCAAAAAGTCTTGTGGTGGTGATAGAGTAATGCCTTTAATTAATAGATCCGAAGCTGAAGATACATTTGGTTCTGATGAACTACACAGTTCTGCATGTGAATGTGGCAAGTGGTTTAATGGAGCACAAGTGATTGACGGTAAGGTTAAATGTAAAGAATGTGGCGCTGAGAAATCTGTATGAGTAGTTCAACATTTACTGCGAAATACAATACAGCTGCAAAGTCTGATGTAGCTCAACAATTTCCTTATAAGAAAAGAGCAACATTCAGTAATATTTCTAACTGGTCAATTGTAGATAAACTCAATGATATAAAGACGGTAAAATTTCAAATACCAAACCAACCAGAAGAAAGAATCAATGTGGTATTAGAGAGAAATATCTCTATACCTTTTTTAACTCCATTTAAAGGAGTCATTACTAGTAAATCTCTCGGCAGGGATAAAATTTCTGTAGTTGCCAAAGAAAATGCCTGGCATCTCACTAGAAGAATATTTCGTGCAGGTAGTCTTGTAAATCATAATTCTGATAGTTATAAACTTGAAATGCAAGGTGGCAGTGCTGCTTACGTAGATGGTAAATTTGCTAAAGCTTTTAATTTCACAGGTTCAAATGAAATACAATGTAATGCAGCTGATGAAGGTGCTTTTGACTTTGAAAATAATGCAGCATTCTCTATGGGAGGATGGATTAAATCTTCCAATATCGGTTCCCAGCAATATCTTTATCAAAAATTAAATGGCGTTGTTGGTATTTCTATTTATTTCTCATCATCCAATCATCTATGTGTCTCTCTGTGTAACACTGCAAACTCTAACGAACTTAAGAAACGATATACTACAAATCTCCTAGATGGAGAATGGCATCATATTTGGATAACAAAATCTACCTCTCTCTCAGCCTCAGGGTTAAAGCTTTATGTAGATGGCGTTGAAGTTTCAACAACAACAGATGCAGATACACTTTCTGCTTCTATTTTAAATAATAATGTTTTCACTCTAGGTGGCAAAGCTGGATCTTATAGGTTCACTGGTCATATGGATGAGTGGCGAATTTATAATGTAGAACATAATAGTACAAAAGCTAAACAGGTAATGGATAACACCGAATCACTATCGGGTGTAGTTGCCCGTTATCCCTTTAATAGTGCTAAACTCAGTTATACTTCGACGGCGGTCAATGTGTTAGCACAATCAATTCTTGATAAAGCAAATGAAGATATGCCAAGTGGAATGACTTGGGAACTCGGTCCAAATACCTCTACTGAGGTAGTGGATATAGAATTCAAATTTCGTAACCACTGGGAAGCACTTCAAAAGCTTGCACAAGCAGCAAAACTAGATTTATGGGCTGATAGCGAAAACCATATCATATATCTCGAAGCGTTTAGATCCAAGGGTAAAATGTTAGATAAGGTATTAGATATTGTAGTAGAATCAACACCACATTTATCAGTAGATCAAGTTGCTAACCAAATTAATGTTTTAGGAAAAGAAGTAGGTACCGATACTCAATTAGAGAGTATTGCACAAGCTGAAACTGACCTAAAATATACGTATGAAATGGTAGTATCTGATAGACAGATTACTAGCATGGCAGCAGCTACAGGAGCAGCTGAAAAGTTGTTAGATGAATATAAAATTCTCACACCTGTAGTTAAAGCAAAAGTTCCGTTCCAACAATACGTAAGATTCGATATGGAAACAGGGGATGTTATCCGTATTGTAAAACCTGAACAGGAACTAGATGGCAAATTCCGTATATTGGAATTAGCTATACAAAGTGATTCAGTAGCATTGACTCTAGAGTCAAATGATACAGCTGTATCACACGTCCGATCAAGATCTATGGGAGATATATTAGGACACTTACTCCGCAAAATGAATGATAATAACATCAATTAGGTGATTGAATATGAGTTTTGAACAATTGATACTCCAAGGCACAGTCGGTATCGGTATGGGAGCTTTAATAGCTGTCGCTGGATATCTTGCAACTGCTGCAGAATCTTGGAATAATAGAAAATTCGCATACTCTGTAATCATTGGTGTCTTTACCTCATTTACTGTAATTTCTGGCTTAGGTCAAGAAATCACAACAAGTAACTTTATTCCAACATTACTATCTATTGCTGGTGTAAGTTTCTTTGCTAACAAAGGTATCAAGACAGCTTTGAGAGTACGCGGACACGACGACGAATTATACTAGTCAGAGTTACTCCCGACGTTAATGGGACTCCCCTTACCTCATTAACAAAAGCAGGGTAGTGTGAGTATGCACACTTGAAAAAGAAGACTGGTGTTACGAGCCAGCCCTGCTTCTTTTTTATCCTTTATTTTCGTATTCAGAAATTAATCTTTTAAAAACTCTAAGTCTGTAATCTTGAGTTATACTAGGAAGTAAACGTTTCCACAAAATAAATCGAAAAATTTCATTCAAAATATTATCTCCATTAATTGTGATCCAAATGATTCAAAGGTGGATACGCAAGGAACATATCCAATCAGTATTGTCTGCTCCATTCGTTCTAGAACCTTCTGTCCCATTGTACTTCCTCTTCCAAAATCCAAATATATCAAATACATTATTCCAACTATACCTAAAGATAGAATAGTTCCAGGTGTAAGTTTAAAAGTTTCCGAGTTTACCATAGTCCCAGTCATCTTCAAATCTCTTTGTCTTCATACATTACGGACATGGGTTAGTCATCCCCATATTTGGTGTGAAACAATCCTTAATAGGATGTGTATCTGCTGGTGTATTATGTGAAGCTATAAACATAACTAAAATAAATACAAGAACAATTGGTACTAGATAGAATAAATTAAAGTTCAAAATTTTGCTCCGCAACCTACACAAGTAGAATATCCTTTTGAATGACCGTCATTCTTTCCCCAAGTCCACTTATAACCTTGTTTCTTTTTACATTTAGGGCAAGGTTCAATTGGATAATTACCTGAACCCCAATCACTCATTTATCATCTAACTCATGTACTTCTTTAATATCTTCATCAGATACCCATACCCATTTACCTTTATCATTCTTTGCAATAGGTTTTTTAGGTTTCTTTTTCTCTTGTATCTGATTAAGAAATATCATTGCATTAGCTAAAGTATATAATAATCTGGTCTTTTCACTTCCTTGAGCACCAACTAATTCAGCTTGAATTGAATCTGCCCAAGCTTGTATCTCAGCATCATTAGGTAGGAGAAATTCTTCTTTTTCTAATAATCCACCTAGATTCTTAAACCAACTTCCTAATCCCATCTTCCGTCACCTTTCTTTCTTCTGCTTTCTTTCCACTTTGGTATATAATAACCTATCGTGAGCCCACCGAAGAAATAGGCCATACAAATTAATGTAAATCCTAAATCACCGATCATTTCTTATCCCTAATGGCTACTATATCACCATTAACTTCTTTCTTTACCCATTTCAATTTAATCAAAGTCATAATTAAATCAGATGCATCTTGCCAATCCATACCAAAGTCCAATAAATGATTCTTTAGTTTTAATTCACTTATTCTACCTACATCTTGTACTAAGGCCCATACTTGTGCTAATTGTGTTCCTCTTTTAATCTTAAATCTATCTCCTTTCTCATTATCAAATAAAGCATCTAGTGTAGGATCCATTTTAATTGTCAAAGTCTTTGGCATTTCTTTTACTTTCATAAGCCAATACCCTAGGGCAATTCGTTCATATAATGGTTCTTCATAATGTACTACATCTAATTCATCAAGCTTTTTATAAATAGTTCTATCAAATTCTACCTTTTCTAATTTTTTCATAATATCATCATATCGGGTATTAATAGCAGCTTTAAGTTTACTTAATGTTAAAGTATTAGTCTTTACATTCTTACTACTTCTTCTATTCAATTTGAATTGTTTGATATCATTAAAGTTAGGAATAAGTAATAGGAATAAGAATCTTCTAGCTAAACCACTGCTCAATTCATATCTTGCAGGTTGAACTCCAGTCCACAAAGAAAGGTTAGTTTGATATTCTATTTTACCTGCGGCTAATCTTTTCCTAACCATTCCCGAGTCTAATGCTGTAAGCAAAGCTGTATCCAATCCTGCATTATAATTTTGACTTACTGCAGCAGATATAGCTGAAAACTCTTCTATTCCTACTATACTATTACTTTCATTTCTACATAAACCAGGTGACTCTTGCGCTACACCTTCGGAATTAAATTTAGCAGTTCCTACAAATCCTGCTTCGGACATTTGTGATTCAAAAGTACAACCAACTTTAGTTCCTTTTACTAGACTTAATTCATTTTCTAAAAATTGTCTAAGCCAAAATGATTTACCGAAACCTGGAACCGTAACAAGAATAATATGTTGTCTAGTGTTAACTTTCAAACCAGCTTCTGTATAAATGCCTTTTTGCTGATTCATGATATTAAATATGTGACAACCTAAAGAAGAAATATAGTACGGTGGAAACTTTCTAGCATAGGCTACATTCCTGGCCTCTAATTCATTTAATATTGCTTCATATACATCAGTCATCTTATTATCACTTCTATTCCCATTATTGCAAAAGTAGTTACTAGCATTACTGGTACGGTGATTGCTGGGATAATTATCACATATAATTGTGGATATTTTTTAAACAGATTCATTTCGATATCACATTATCCAACATGAATCGAATTCTTTGTAATCTACTTGGACCAATTCCTGGAACTTTAAGCAATTCATCATCATCAGCATTCACTATACATCTTACTGTAGAAAATCTATCTAAAAGATTTTGTGCGACATCAGTCGGAACATTTAATAATAATTTAACCACTTCTCTTTGTGGGTTTTCAGTTCGTTTTATTCTTCTATCTTTAATCTGATCCAGCTTCCCTTCTGCAATCTTTTTCAAGAGTTTCGTAGCCACCATCAAACCATCATTATGTGGATCAGAATAACCATCTTGTATCCAAATTACACTTCTCAATCCAAATCTAACTATTGCACTTGCAATTGCTCCTTGAACGTGTTCTTCGGTTATCTTGCTCTTCTTGTAATACTTTTCTACTTCTTTGTAACTACCTGTAATAAGTAAAATCGGTATAGGCTCTGAAGCTAATCGTTTTAATTGATCTTCTAATCTACCTGATAGAAGACTTTGCATAAAATCAGAAATTGCTTTTCTTTCTATTGTAACTTTACCATCATCAGCATAAGCTGCATAGTCACCACATGATAAAGCTTTTACTGTAAATTCTATTCCATTGTGTTTAAGTAAAGTTCTTTGTTTAACTTTTTCTCTGGAATCAACAACAATCTCTATGTCTTTTGCGGCCATGTTTCTACTCCTTCATCATAAGCGATTGGATCTTTAATTCCTGCCTGACCGAAACCTAAGAGTCTGTATTCACAACTTGGACATTTGCCACAAGCTTTCATTCCACCTCGATAACAAGACCAAGTCTTATCCCAAGGTACTCCTACTTCCTCTCCTAATCTAACTACATCTGCTTTTGTAAGATACACAATTGGTGCATGTACAAAAATATCATTTGTATGTGTTTTGATTACTTCGTTTACTTTTGCTATGTATTCTGGTCTGCAATCCGGATAACCAGAATAATCAATAATATTAGCACCATAAAAGATATCAGTATATCCCCATGACTGTGCATATCCAGCTGCAATGGCTAACATTATAGTATTTCTAAATGGTACATAAGTTGGTGGAACATCTGAAGTTGCACCATCTGGTATTTCAATATCAGAATCTTTACTCAAAGCTGTAACAAAATTACTTGCTAGATTATTCAAGTCAATTGTTTTCACATCAGCTTGATATTCCCAACCAACTTCTCTAGCACATATAATTTCTTTACTATGGGTCTGACCATAATCAAAAGTTATACAACCTACTTCTCTAGAACAAGATTTAGCTAGTCCTAAACAAGTTGCACTATCCATTCCACCAGATATTATTACTAGTGTCTTAGACAAGTTCAACTTTCTTGAAGTCGACATAACTTCACTTGTTGATTTACCCCATTCCATAAAATTCATTAGTATAACTCCATTCCTATTTTACACATAGGACAAACTGTTTTTCCATCTACTTGTTTCATTTCTTTTGGACAAAAGTCACCAGGACATTCATCACATCTTTGCAGATGAGAACTGAAACATCCTTTACAACCTTCCATTCCGCATCCCGCACAATCTTCTATACAATACTGACAAAGAACAATCCCACATTTACTGCATAGCACTGTATGTTCACAATGTCTGACATCAGTCATTACGCCTTTCCTAGATTAAGCAAATCTAAAAATTCTTGTCGAGGATTAAATCCTTCTGGTGGCTTTGCAAATACACCTGTTAAACTACTTGTAGTAGTTACTGTCTCAGGTTGTTTTACGCCTCGAGCACGCATACAGTTGTGAATGCCTTTACAAACAACCATTACCCCTTTACAATTCAAACCTTTGTGTAAAACGTTTGCCAACTCAGAAGTATAATCCTCTTGTATCCAAGGATATCTTGCAAGATCAATAGCAATACGTGAGAGTTTTGAAAGTCCTATTGCTTTTCCTTCTGGAACATATCCTATGTATACGTCGTATTCTATCAACAACATATGATGTGGACACATTGAAAACGTTTTAATTGGGTCTTGTACCACTAAGCCATTATTAATTGTTGGGAATGTAGCTTTAAAATGATCACACAATGATTCATCGATTTGTTTTTTAGACAAACCTTGATAAACTGCGAGCCATTTAGCAAATCGTTTTGGCGTGTCATTAAAGTTGATATCTCCACCCCAACCCATGACATCAACTAATTCTTCGATTAGTCTTTCTATCTTTTCGGTTTTCATATCCCGTCCATTTCTCCTGGCCAATATATTTTGTGAAGTTGACATAATACTCTACAATTATTTGTGTGAACTGAGTTTAAAAACGTTTCGGCGAACTCAGCATAGGACAACCATCCTTTGGGCAATTTACCCGCCTCATGTGCCGGCTGTTGAAACTTTTCAAGATACAGACTATAATCCCTTAAAGTCTCTGCGTATTCTTTATTCTTTTTAACTTCAGCTTCTGACCACATGACAGGTTGAATCGTAACGTTAATAGGATCGAAGAATTTAATTTGGTTCAAAGCATATGTAATATCTTCTTTAGTTTTTGCTATAGCCATTTTAAATTCAATTTTATTTCTTAAAGTTTCATTTTCTATACAAGCACCAATAAATTCATTCTGTACTGTTTGATCTCCTTTAAATGCTCTACTAGCTGGAGGTTTTAAATCAATAGTAATGAAATCTAATTTATCAAGTAATGGAACATATACTTCTTCTCCTGCTGTAATCATATGCCATATCTTTTTATGATTAGGATTTCTCTTTTCAAACCATTCTATGAAATGCAATATATCTTTTGAGAACTCTGTTGGTTCACCACCAGTCCACCAAATACGATCTACATTCCAAAACTCTTTCATAAACATTTCTTCCAAGTCTTCAAATGTATATCTTGTACCTAAAGGTTTACTATTTTTCTTTCCAGGCCAAGTAGACATTGCATCACACCAGGAACAGCCTACATTGCATCCTTGAAATCTGACAAAGATACAGCTTTGTCCTATAAAATTACCTTCACCATTAATTGTAGGATAAGGTCTTTCATATAAATATAAAGCCTCTTCTCCCCAGCCTAATGGTTTTTCAATCACATTCGTTTGATTCTTCATTTTCATCTTCATCTCTTAACCATGCCCATTCTGGTCTTTCTTTCATCTCAAAGCAGTTCCACAATGCAAGCATCTCAAAACTTCTTCGCTCCAATCTACTCCACAATGATTAACGGTATTGTTTGTTTGGGTTGTTGGGCCATTGTCCGGTGACAATATCTTTTCCAGCTTGCCATTCAGGACTTCCTCTTTCAACACTGATTCTACCTTTCCCGGAACATCTTCTACAGTTGGCGATCGTGACTCTTCCAATTTCATCTCGTCTCCGATATTGACCAGTTCCTTTGCAAGTATGACACCAAACATTTTCTTTGCTCAAACTTCAATACCATACTTTCCAGTCTCCCAAATTCGTAAGCCCACTTTCGCGTCTTTATGTTTAAGTAATAATTCGACTTGGATTAATTTTTGTAATTCTTTTACTAGAGTTTCTGTATCCATTCCACCAATGTATCTAATTTTATTTTTAGACTCATCTGGTTCGCCTAAATGATCTAAACTTCCCAACACTGCTACTTTAATGTCTTTAAAGTCGACCCAATCTTTCGTCTTAACTCTAACTTCTAAATATGCATCTAAATGATTATGTGGTTTAAGACAAGCCTTGTCAACTAATTCAGGTCGGTCTTTAGCTATGAAATGTCTAAAACTAAACGTAGTTTTAAATAAACGAGTATAGTTAATAGCCATCTCCTTTACCTCCCTTCTTCTTCTTCTTTCGTTTCATAGTCATCTTTCCATACACCTTCTACTTGCTCTAATTCCCCTTTCACGGATAATATTGCATATCCTAGTCTTACATAATTCAAAAGATCTAACCAGTTATCTTTTATAGACTCGTGATTTGGTTCTTTTGCATTAGGAGAATATAAGCTTAATAATCTATTTAAATGTTTATTCATAAAAGTATAGGCACTATACCATCCAAATGGGAACATATCCGATATGTCAACTGATCCGCTATTGTAATCCTGATCTTTTGAACCGAAAAGCAAAGCGTCAGCCTCATCAGTCATTTCAGCTATTTTCTTCCTTACTTCGTCATCCATCTTCTTCTACCTTCTTTTCCTGAGCTGCTATTACTTCATCCACACTAATAGCTGTGCACGAATGCGTAACAGTATCTATAACGTACCAATAATCGTCTGTAGTTATATACATCTTACCTTCTTTTACTTCAAACTTACAATCCATTTAAATCAAAATCTCCTTCACCAAAACTATACAAACAATCATTCGAATATTTACACCAACCACATAATGGACTCAAGTTCTTCTCGAACGGTCCTTTTGCTTTAATTTTTTTCACCAATTTATTATATTGATTCTCAACTGCCTTTAATGACATTGAATGGAATCTTTCAACATGATATTGTTTTAGCATTGGATTTATACAAGCCCAATGTGTTACAGGTAAATCATACATCTTAAGTTTGTTAAGGATAATTGCATACCACCCTGTTTCCGCTCTTAGACTCGTCAAGGTCCTATCTTTGGACAAATTATAAGAACGTCCAGTCTTATATTCCACAACACATAAGGCTTTCTCTGCTGGTAAATAATCTAACCTATCAACATGCCCTGTTCGTGGATACTCACCAGGCAAGTTAACATATAGCTCTGTTGCTACTGGCATGTAAACTTTGTCTAGCTCTTTCTCGTATGCCGTCTTTGCCATGATAAATCGTCTAGCCTCAAATTCAGCAAAGTAATCAAACCAATCGTCAATTCGTTCATTGTCAGGCAGCCGAGTTCGAATATATTTAACTAGATCCTGTTCACTATCAAGTCTCCTCATCTCCTCAAGATCTATTTTTGGAAAGAAATCATCACATCCTACATGGAAGATTTGACCTTTTCCAGTAGGGGTTTTATCATCAACTATCGGTTGAACATAAGCATCATAATCTGGGTCACGGAAAAAGAAATACTCGAATTGTTTCTCACAATGCTTAAACATCATGAATGCAGTCTTTCTAATCTTTTTGTTTTCCATTTCTAATCCTCGAGTAGATTAACATACCAATATTTATCATAGGTATCACTTCAATCAAATCTACACCATACAGGAAGAAATCTAATACTGGATGTACATGAGAAATTATACCCAGTTCTAAATAAAGATCTGCGTTCCATATCATATGTGGTATTTGGATATAAATGATAATCGCAGTTAATAATAATGATTCTGTTATATGTGAATCATACCATTGCCAGAATCTATTCCACATCTTTACCTACCTCTTTTCCACAAGTCCTACAATAAAATTTAAATTCCTTAAAGAATAAATTAGGATGGTTACATATCCAAGCTCTTTCATGGAATTCGTCTACATCACTCATCTTCACCTGCCTCCTTTGCTTCATCTGCTTTAGCTAAAGCCATTGCTGATAATTTAATAAAAGTGTTCCTTTCATCTTGATTTGGATTATTTTGTTTAGCAAACGCTCGTTCATACCAATTAAGTATGTTTTGGTAATCCTTTACTGTTAATGTTATATCCATACTCATTTAAACCATTGATCCAATTGTTGTTCTCCATCTATTACTACTCTCCAATGATATCCCATTGCATCAAGAATAGGTTCGAATTTCTTCTTCACTATCTTCTCAAACATAATACCAAAGTCTATTTCAACTTCTGGAGGCAATTTATGATGTTCTTGTATGCAAATAACATCTGTGGGCATTAATGGTGAACTGACCCTTTTGACATATAATAATCTTGGGGCAGCTGATTCATCATACCTCCACCCTAGAGTTTTTCCATATTCCATTCCTCTCCACCAAGGCGAAGATTCATTCGCAGTGTGTATCTGTCTCGGCACCGCTATCTCATACGGATTAACGTCCTCAAATTTATTTTTTATATTTTTTATCAAAGCCAGAGCTCCGCTTTCGTTGTCGTCGATCAACCAAACCTTAAAGAAATGTTCCATAGTATGCTTTAATATATCAGGAGTATCACTACGTCTTGTTTCGAATCCTTTAACGTACACTTCATTAGTCTTAGTTCCTTCTGACCAAGTCATCTTTGCAGCATACTTTTTCTTAACAGGTACCCATTTACCTTTACTTATCTTTCTTCTCTTAAAGGCAATCTTATCAAAGAACTTTTCAAACTTTACGTCAATCTCGCTTCCTGTAACTCCCATAGACTTTAGCTTAGTATCTAAATATTCATGTATCAAATCTTTAACTATAAATCCACCATCGAGATTTTTACAGTTCACAAATACACTATCTGTATCTCCATATTCTACAGGATAACCTTTGGTTTTTAAATGCTCAGCAAGCCCATTAATAACCATTCTTCCAACTGCTGTAATTGCATTCGCACAATCGGGATCAAATAATCTGAATCGTGGAAAGGCCATGACGCCGTAGAAGCTAGTAATAATGAATTTATCAGCGGTATCTTCCTCCTCTAATGCTTTGTATTGTGGTGAGTCATGTCCAAATTCTTTTTCAGCAGCACGCTTTCTTTCTCTTACTCTCTCTCTCAGAGCTCTGAATTCAGTAATGGTTTCTGGCATAATTCCTTTTTGGATTTTAGGATCAAGAAACCTATATTCATTTCCTTTTTCATCGTTAATCACAATTGTTCCTTCTTTGTTTTTTGTCTCAGGCGATATATTAAAGCCCGCAATAATGCTAGGATATAGAGCTGCTGCGTCAAATACTCCAATGTTGTAGTGAGTACCTGGTGACGGCAATAATACCATGCCTCCTTTAACATCTCTTTCAATTTCTCCTCTAGGTTTACTTGGTAGTATTCGATTACCTCGTCTTAATAAGATCGCATGGTCAATTATTTGTTCTTTAGAAGTCGTCTGAGGTAATGTGCAACCACTTAATTTAGCAACAGCTAATGCTTGTTCTATTAATTTCTCTTTGACTATAATATTCTTTTCATTCTCAACATCAGTCTGACAATAATTAATAACTATATTTGGATCTTTTTCCCATGTAGCTTTAATTTTATCTCCATAATCTTCCCACTCTACATCTAGTTCTTTTTTAGCTACCGCATGCAAGTTATAACTATTCATCTGACCTGATGGATTCTTTTTAACCTTATATGCAGCCAAGGCATCAAAGATTATCCTACCTGCTATTTGAAATTTATGATGTACTTTTTTATCTGGAGCAGTCCAATGTCTTATTTCAGCTTTGTGTACAGGTGATAATGCATTCTTATCAATGCCAAGGTGGTCCATTCTAGCCATAATCCAACTAGCGTCATAGTCAACATTCCAACCTGTAATAATGTCTGGATCATGTTTCTTTAATAAGTTTAAAAACTCTTTCCACATTTCTTTCTCATTTGTTCCATTTGTAGAGAAAGTATATTGTTTATCTTCATAGCTATCCCAAACAATCACACAAGCAGTTTGATATTGTGGTGTTTCCCAAGTTGGTACTATATCTGGTGTAGATATAACTTCAACGTCAACTACCCAAGTTCTTAATTCAATATCAGTTGCATCTGCTGGTACGATTCTATTATATTCATTTAATTCAAAACCATCAGTAATACCTAGTTCTATTAACTTGCATTCAGGCCAATGAATATCTGCTTCATGATGAGGTAATCCATCTCTAAGATCAATTACGTCACCTGGCATTTTAGAAGTAATCTTCCATAAAGGTTTTCCATAGATACTAGTGTATCCTGATTCAACTTTTTTAACTTTCTTTTGTAAATCTAAATTATAATCTGGTTCTGTAGCAGACCAAAAGTAACTTGTTAATCCTTCTTGTCTAATACTATAACGTTTTCCGTCATCTCCTCTAGCAAAGACAAGGAGAATAGGTTTATAATTTCCTCTCTCGTATAATTGGATTGCGTCAATTTTACGGTAGCGCATGATCGACCATTCCGTTACTCATCTTGACATACTTTTTATTTTCAATGGCAGCTGATAGAGCAATAGCATATTCGATAAATTCATCAACAAATACTTCTGCAACAACTTGGTCTTCATTTATTAATTTAAGTATAGGCCCCATATGTGGATCATATTTCCATTCCTTGTGAGTATAATAAATACTTTCAGTTTGAGTTTCTCTATGAGGATCTCCGTGATCAATTACCATTCTTCTGTCTCCTCATTCCATTCCCATGGAAATTGTACCCATGAATTTGTCTCTGTGGTCTGTCCAGCATATTCAGGACTGTGGGCTGAAGTATGTGACTTGTGAACCAATACTGCTGTTGCAAATTCATATTCATCATTCTTATCCATTATTAATAATGTTCTCATTACATTATTAAGTGTTTCACCTGAATCGGCAATATCATCAACTATTAATATTTTCCTATCTAGTATTGGTAAATCATAATGTAAAGGATAGGAATTGTTCATTTTAATAGTATCGATTGTTTTCATATTAAACTTTTTGGCAAGCATTAAAGCTGGTGTCAATCCGCCCATCTGAATACCAATTATCTTATGAGGTATCCAACCTTGATCGAGTAGTTGTTCGTAGATATAATTAATACCGTCTTTTACATCTGCTTCTGTTAGTGCTAATATGTTCATTTCTTTTTCAACTTGCTCTCTATTCCTAGTTTAAATCCTTTAACATGGTAATTTAATGATTGTACATCTAAAGGAAATTGTGTAAAGTAATAACCTAATTGATCTTGGAACTCTGTTGCGTATGTTATCTTAACTGGATATTTTGTATCCATACTAACTAGTTTCCATGGTTTAGAATGGAATGTAGCTAATTCTTGCAAGTTAACAAAGCCCAAGAAATGTACCTTCTTAAACTTTTTATTAGCACCTTCCCATAATTCATCAGCAGCTTTAATTCTATCTTTCCAAAAACCTACGTGCTTTGGAATACAAACAATATCAACTGCTTTACTATAATCATCCATTACAGCATTGTAACATTCTATCAAGTCATCCATTGTTCCTCCTTGTGGAGCAAACATTAATTTAGGTCTATTATCTAATTGTACCAAATCTGGAATAAAATCTCTAGCTAGACTAATACTTTTATTTACACTACCCATAACATCAGGTATTACTGCCCAAGTAGGTTCGAGTATACTTATAATATCCATATAATCTTGACTATCCATAGATGCACCAAATTCCCAAGCACCATTATCTAACATTATCTGGCGTCCATTCTTTTGTAAATTATCCATAGCTGCCATATACTTTCTACCAGTTTCATCTTGGCGATTTAATAATGGTGCTAAACAAAATGTAATATCTCCTACATCCAAGTCCGAATACTTTACAGGTAGATCAATTGCTAATTTCATCTATAGTACCTTTTATCTACTTCTAATAACTTATTGTACATTTCTTTTCCATAGTCAGTGGCTTTGTAAAAGTTTACATACGTATCTAATCGTTTAATATATTCTGTATCAACCATTACCATATTGGCTTTAATTAATTTTCTAAGATGATAGTTCATAACACCTCTAGTTTTATGTGCTAGGTATCTTTCCATACGTGCATAATTTACTCCATCTTTGTTACTGAGTAAATATTCTAATAATCGAACAGACTTTTCATCTTGTAATGTGTGTCCTACTAGTGCGAGTCTATCTATTCGTTTCATAATTAAAAAAAAAGGGGAAGGTTAAACACCAAATACCTCTTTCGGAACTTCGCCTTCAAGACTTTTCTTCAATGAATCGAATGTGATATCTTCAACTTGTAAATTATTTACAGAATTGAATCGACATTTTTCAATCGTACCCATTCTCTTCACTTGCATCTTGGCAGTTGCTTTTCCGCCTTCCATTATAGGCATTGGTCGTTTCTCTACGTGAACACTTATGTCCACATAGTATGTGCTTTCACCTTGAGCTTTAGCTTTTGTTTGATTAGTCAAGTTCCCACTTGCATCATAAACAGCACCACTTCTACTGGTAAATACTACATGACAAGGTCGTGAGAGTAATCTCATAACTAGCCATCTATATTTAGCATTAGCATGTTGCCATTCAGTTCGCATCATAAATTCCTTTCCTGACGATTTGCTTACTTTTGTAGCTGCATTGTAATGTAACCACAAACCTAACCAAGACCAAATATCACTGATTGAATCAACAATAATTGTTCCGCCTTCGACATCTTTTAATGCTTCTGTAGCTAATTCTACTTTCTCTAATGATCTAATTGGATCAATAGCAAAAGGATCCTCATCTGTTGCGCCGCCACTCTTTTGTGGTTTGTCAGTATAAGGTTCACTACATTCCATTATTCGAATGTCTTTATCTGGGAAATGATGTTGCAATTGGGAGACTCCAAACTCTGTAGAAATTACATAGATTGGCTCAGGGAAACTGAGACCAAAATATGTTTTACCTACTTCCTGTTCGCCCCAAACTAAAACCTTTAATCCTCTACGAGAATTGGTTTCAGTAATAGGTTTAAACAGAGCATCTACTTTAGATGCTGTGCTGTCAGCTGCCTTAGCTTTATCGGCTTTATTCATATCGCTCATTGACATTTTTATATGATGCCCTTGTACGCCATATGCGGACAGATTGTCTGAGGAATAAATTCTCCATTATCGTCTTTTCTGAATGCTTGTATATCTTGATCGCAAACAAAACAATGAAACAATAAATGCGTCTCCGCAGTTGCTTTTCGTTTTGCTTTTACAACTCCGTCTTTTACGGATTTTGTAAGTTTTTTTGCGTTCGCCATGTATACAACAGATCCAGATCTACGAGAGGAGTTCCTCGTCCGCCGGTGTAGCTAAGCCAGGAACTGGAAATACGCCGAGAGCATTTAATGCAATCATATCTTCGTCAGTTTGTTGTTTGGCTTCTCTGTCATACTTTTTTGCTAATTGTGTTCTTGCGAATACAGTTACAACAGAACCTTTACCAAAGTTGGTATGGCCTCTGAGTGTTTTTGGTACCCAACAGGTTACACTATCAGCATCCAAGGACAAAGTCTCGTCATTCAACACGAGAAGATCACTACTGGCTTTCTCACTTTCAATGCGTCTTAGCACATCAACAGTACCTTCAGTTACCACAAAAGCTTCGTAATCGCCACGGTTGGACTCATGATAACTGATATCAATTTCCCCCAGTGGTTTAAACTTATCTGCAAATGCAGATGAGATTATCTCCTGGACATTCGCATCTGATTCGAGTGGTCTGAAAGCTGTGACTGATGATGATCTAAGATCATAAAAGTCTTCGCCAGTTTCGCCTAATGCTCTGAATTCTACTTCTTGGAAATATGGCAAGTCAGTTTTGGCAATGTCACCACGTAATTGTATTTTACCTGGTACCCATTTATCGTCGCCTGCTTTTTTAACTGCCATAATTACTCTTCTAACGAACAAAGTAGCTGGCTGATCTTGACCGTATCGTGGGTTTGGTTTACCTGCGATCTCTTTACGACTGTCAGTTAAGACTAGTTCGTTGGTGTCTGCATCTAGTCTAGCTCTCTTGCTATCTAGTACACCTTGTGGATCTGATTGGTATTCTTCTACGACTTTGGCTTTGATAGCTGCCATCATATCTCTTGGTTCATCTGCACCCACAATGATTGCGCGAAATGCAATTGCTGGTGAACGTAGATTTGATTGAATCTCGCTCTTAAGTAATTGCAAAGTACGTTTATCCTTTTGTGCTTCTGGTACTGATGAAGGCAAAGTTGCGAAAATATCTTTGTATTTTGCTTCCAAGTCTTCCAAGGATTGTCCGGATTTAGTAGCCCAAGCTTCTAGTTTCTTAGTATCCATTTCAGCATTCCTCCTTACTGGTATCAGATTGTAATTCATCTGATGTTTTCTTATCTTCCGATTGTATTCTATACCACGTATTGTTTATATGTATAGCTTTAATGTCGCAAACTAGTTGGCAATTCATCGTCCGTCCACTAGCCCCTATAGGGATTTTTCCTAACTGTTTCTCTAACTGATCCAACATAAATTTAGGAATAGAAATTTGTCTATTTCTTCTAAGTCTGGCTTCAAATCTTATTTTGTTCAAGTCAGATTTTATTTCGTTTGGTGAATCTTCAAATACCCATTTCATAATAATAACTTTAACCTTTGTAATATCTTAACATATTTTGGACAGATACATTGTTTCAGCCCTTCGCCACATGATATACAAATTCTTACTTTGCCAACCATTCTATATATTTTATTAGCCCAAAGACCATCCATCGTCTGTCTTTATGTTCGTTAAGTAAGAATGCAACTGTATTAACAGGACAAGTTCCTATATAGCAATCTGCGTGGTCAGAGGTGCATCTTTTTTCATGAGCATTCCTAAGCAGTGTTTCTAAATTATCCATTATCTGTCGTCCGGTTCGTAGTCTTCTTCGGCTTCTCGGACGTCGAAAAATTGACGACAATCGCATTTTGCATCATCACATGATTCATATGCAAACTCTTCCTCGTCATTTCGAATGTTCAGTTTCTCTACAAGAGCCCTGTCTTCTTTATTCTGGGCATCATAATGATCTTCCCAGTAATGTCCACAGACACATCTAACATCACTGTCACCATAATAGGCATCAATCATACTATCAGTGACGCCAGGTGGTAGCCAGCTAGACATAACTCCACTTCCTAGTTTTAAAACATTTCTCACACATTCTCATTCCTACCTTTAAACATTCTATCCAAGATTGTTCTTCTTTGCAACTTTCGCATAGTGTCATAAGTCCCACTCGTCTCTATAACTAAATTCTTTAACTCTAACTCTTAACACATCTCTACACCTCTATCTCTGGGTTAATAGCCCAATATACCCTACCGCGTATTCTTTTTCGAATCACTTCATCTTTTTCCAAGTGTCGCAATAAACGTTGACGAGCACTAGGATGTGATATGTGAAGTAAAGCAGCAATCTCTTTTGTTGTATAAGCAGTTTCAGGTTGCATATAAGCCATAACTGGTTTATTTTCGCTAATTTCACTACCTTGTTCGAATTCATCTATACTAATAGGCATTATTGTTCCTCCAATAGTTGTTTACATTTCTTACATAGAAGATTATTATGGTAAAGTACTACTTGCTCTTTGCAATTTCTTAAATGCCATAACAATTCCCAATCATTAACTGGTTCCCAGTTAAATTCTATTCCTCGAATTTGAACCAATCACTTGTCTCCATCATCATTAAATCTTGAAATGTTCCACAATCCATAATTTCCATACTTAATTGTTCTAAAGTTTCTATAACTGGTTTTAAATCTGCTTCAGCCTCTGGACTTGCTGCAGATACTTTTTTTAATTTCTTAATCATACTGTCTAATTCACCTGTACGATCATCTCCACCCGAACATTGATCTTCCATCTTTTGTTGTAAATCTTCAACAAAGTATTTAGCATCTTCTAAATTATCTTCTATCTCATCATATTGGTTTTCTGTTAATATCCTTTCCATCTTTTTTGCGCCTCTGGTTTGTCTGGGTATTGTTTTACTTTCCAATAAAACTCTCCATTATCGTTAACCTTCTTTTCAAGATAACCTGCACTTTCCAGTCTATGTAATTGTTTAAGTACACTACATCGTTGATTGCCTTTAAGTTCAACTAATTCTAATGTACTATAGGCTTTATGCAAACCCATTTTACGAAGTAATCGATATGTTTCGATTAGTATTTTCATCATTGTACACCAGGATTATCTGTCTTATCTCCGGGCATGTTCATTGGAACACCTTTCGATGCAGCTACTTGTTCGACTGTTTTAAATATAAAGTCTAATGCATTAACTACTCCTTCTTCTTGTATAGCTAGCTTTGCTGTTTGATCAGCTATACCATCTAGCTTGTACTGTAACATCTTTAAATGTTCATTCAAAGAAGAGTTATCATGCTGTAACTTTTCTATTTGTTTTTCCAGATCCTTTACTTTTGGTTGTTGTTTTATTTTCTTTTGCATATTCTTTTTGCACCTCCGAATCTAATGGATTGGAGTAATCTAATTCGACCGTTTCATCTCGTGGCCAATCTTTTATTTTTCTCCAGTACTTTGTTTTTCCTAGAGTCTTGAACTCGACAAATCCTAATTGTTCTAAACGTTTTAATCTTTGTAATGCTGCTGGGTGATGAATCTTTAGGAAGGTTTGTACTTCAGTTGTTGTATAGGCTTGGTCACTTCGCATCCAATCGAGAAGCATAGAGTTGCTTTTCAGCTCTCTTTCTTCGATATTCATCCAATCATCTAGATCTATAGGCATGTTTTCTTCTCCTTGATTTCTTATTACTCCATTTATTATATGAAGTAACTAAATGATCTCTGCGTTCCTTTTCTACACAAAAACTCTGCCAGTCTTTAAAGTGATGTCTTCCTACATCACCATTCATACCACCGAAAGTTTTAGGTTTTTTTAGCATAACAGAAGACTCGTAAACTATCTCACACCATGGCATTTCATGTCTTACTAAATTACCAAAGTTATAGCTTCCGCAATCATGTGTTTTGCAAATCCATCTCTGCCACTTGTGTTTAGGAGCTTTCTTTATTTTTACCTCTTGTTTCTTTCCGGTCAAACATTCATGGCAAACAAAGCCATCCTTACCTTGTAGTTTATGAAGATTATCTCCACTACTGGATGGTGTCCCACACTGTGCACAGGCAATTACATTGATCATCTTAAGTCTGAAGGAACAAATTCTTCGCCAAGCTTCTGCACTGCTGCAGCGACAGCAAATGCCATCTCGATATCAAAAGCAACACTCTTACCATTCTTTGTAAGAGATAGACATCGCTTTGGATTATCTTTATCTGCGTTCTCACCATCGTATACGATACGACTTACGTGCATGATTGCTTTTTGTGGCGTTATAAGATCTATGTGTTCTTCCTCAGACCAATGATTTTCTTTCACTGGTGCTGCGAATTTTTCGATTGTTTTGTCTTTTAAATCCATCATTCTAATATTCACCTGTCATTGCTTTACCAATACAGTCGTCGCAACAAGGTATTCCCTTGATTAAATTATCTGCAGTCATACTACAAAATTCACAATTCTTTAATTTCTTTATTGAGGCCTCAATATATCTATGAGTCTTACTTTCATAAACTAACTCTCCATTTATTTTTTTCTCACCGCATTCCTTACAAAACGCATTGAAAGATGTTCCCCAATAATCCTCCCCTATTTTAATTACTTTAGCACATGCAGTGCATACGTGTTCTTTCTTACCTGTTAACATTCTCAATCTACTTCACCTCTATTTGCTAATCGGGCCTCACACCATCTTAATGCAAACCAATCTGCAAAGTCTTGTACTGCTTGCATATCCGCTAATGGTTTCTGGTTTCCATTTTCTTCTTCATAATCAGTTACTATCTCATCCATAGCAGTAACTGCAGCCATTTTTGGTCCATTATCTTCTACGGTCTTTACAGATATACCCATTTCTACTATCCAATCTATCATTCTAATGGTTCCTCTCCTTTTGTGTATCCTTTTTTCTTAAGCCAATTTTCATACCAAGGATGGTGTTTTTTCATTCTAGCTTACTCTCTATTAAATTCCTACAGTCTAAACATCGTTTCGATAATTCATTATAGTTCTCATCAACATTTACTTTGCCTTTTTCAAATTTTTCAAAGTCAGGAAGAGGCGATTGATGTCTCAAGCCACGTTTAAGCATTTCATTAACAATTGCTTTGTGGCGCAAATTAATATTATGTACTTCAACTAGCCCATTTTTAGCATAGCCTGTTAAAGTTACTGAAGGATGAGGCGATCGTTTAATAGTCCCTACAAACATATGCAATTCAACATGCTCTCCTAAAAGATGTTGTTGACACATATATTCTGGATCAACCATCCACATTCTCATTTAACTAAAACCTCCAAACTAAAACCATAAATAAATATATATCTCATTTCTCTTACACAATGCTCACATTCACACAAACCTCGATACCTCATTCTTCATTCTCCGGATTATTTAAATCAACAAACTTTGGTACATAATCTATTATAATAGCATCATCAGGCAATGTATCTTCTCTTACCTCTTTTTCTTTCTTCTCTGGCTTCCATATCTTCATCCCATATTTCTCACTAACTTTCTTAGCTGCCCACCACTTTCGAACTTTCGGTCGTGTCTTATAAGGTAACTTTGTAATAATAACTTCGTGCCCTTCATCACTGTGTTGATTTAAAGTCTTATCATCGCAATTAACTCCACATCTGATGCACCTACCGTAGTACTTCTCTGCTTTGTCATCTAGAATTTTTCCCATAATATATATATAAAGGCGTTTATATATAACTATTTTGGCTTTTTGTGGCGTTGGCTCTTATGTCTCAGGTTTGAAACTTTCCATACATTTGGCACATTCTTGCCATTCCCAATCTTTAGGCATTAAATCTCTACAATGCTTACAGACAGGATATTCATGTTCTTCATTTGCATTTGTTACATTCATAATCATAAAAGGTCTCAGCGGGAATTCCTCCTACCCTAACCGGACCGAGACCTGTTACTTCATCGAGGTATCAACGTGCAGTGCTTACAGTGGGCCTTTCAACTCGTGTGAGTCGAGGTACGCTTGTACTAGATATCGTGCAGGGACGTGATGAAGCCTGCTATCGTATTAATCCGATAACTATAAAGAGAAAAGACCCATTATGATCAATAATGGGCCTGTTATAGATACTTATTAACTACGTGAGGAGAGATGTGTCGCCAGGGACCCGAAGGTGTAGGAGGGACATGTGCACTCGTGAGAAGTTAAGTACCTACCTGTTATACCGTATACGTGATAACTGTAAAAAAAAAAGAGGTCCAAAGAGTTTGCACCGGGCGTCAAGAGTTACTGGAACTCCCTATGAATGACGTTATACAAGACCAAATTGAGTTGCCCGTTTATGCGTCTTTGGATTTCTTCTTTGTTGTTTTTGGGACTGACCATCTATAGTAGGTTTTAGTGTCTCTTCTACCTTGTTCGATCTTGCCCTCGCTCATCAGCTTATTCAAGACATTTCTTGTATAAACCTCGCTCACATGAGACTCTGAAGATATGGTCTTAACAGAGGCCCATAATTGTGGACTTTCGGCTGACAAGGTTTGTAAGCATTTGATCACTCGTTCTTTCGATGATCCTACTGAGATGCTATCAAAGTCCTCGATTGACCTTGCTTCCACAAGGTCTCGATTAATCTTTTCTTCCATACGATATATATATCGTGGCGTTTAAATATAAAGTTATTGGCTTTATTTCGCGTTAGGACGTTTGTTGTATAAGCTGTGGTGCATCCATAACATACTCTTTACCACATCTACCACATACAACTTGTGCATTGTATTTAGGGAAGTGGTTAGGTGTATTACAATGATCGCAAACTTGCTTCCATTTTACTGTCCACCCTTCTCTCTCTAGCACAACGGACTTTATAATCATCTCGTTGATTTTTTTGCTACTCATACTTTACTCCGTTCACTGAAACTGAAACTGGTTTTTGTAGTTTCAGAAGATCATCTATACTCACTTCATCACCACGACCAATTCTTGTAATAATTTGTGTATACTTGACATCTAGTTTGTCTAGATCATCTGTGGCATACCATAACCACAATTGCTTGTTGATTGCTAATACACCTGCATACTTGTTTGGAAATTCTTTCTTCGCTGCTTTGTATTTACGAGGTAATGAATTACCCATAGTTTGTAAATTGATCATTGCGAACTCTAATTTCATAAAGCCAATATCGAATTCAGTGTATCTAATTATCTCATCAACTTTTTTGTCCATTCCACAAGTTAAACCTCCGCTTACCTTTACTACTGGCAGGACGTGTTCTAAGTCTTGTCCCACAACACGGACAAAATGCTCCTTCCCATAAGATAAATATCCCACAGGAACTACATCTTTTTCTTCCGTCACCATAGTTGAAGTCTCCCTTGTATCGCTGGTATGATTTGTGTTTTAAACAAATCCCATTGCATGTTTGTACTTTCATTTTCTTTTATGTGTTTCCTTGACATGATTTATAACCTCTTTAAAGTTCTTAAAGTCTCCTTTACCACAATGTATACAATGTGTAATGTCATAGGGAGGCATTCGTCAATTACGATTTGGTGAATTCCTTTAATGACCTTATAGGGCGACCACTTACAGAGGTCTTATTAACATATAATGAACGGTGTTTACCGCGAGGTTTCGAACGTAACCTTCTATGACAACATATGCAATAGAAGGTTTTCCAAGTATCTTTAGGATCAAACCATTTACTGCATCCTTTGCAATACCAAAGTCTCTCATAGATTCTCTGATACCCATTATGTTTACCTGGCACACGGTCAGCACGCTGTGCATAACGCGCACACACGCCATGACATAGATACAAGTTAGTTCTTAAACTCCTTGTACGGATGTGTACTCTTCTTTTGCAATTCTATTTGTTCGTCGTGGTGTGCTCTACAAAAGTTCACTTTAGCTTTAACATCTTCAAAGATCCCTTTCTCTTTTTCCACTCGAACTATTGCTTCAACTACTATGTCTGTAGGTGCTTCACAACCTACTGCGTCACAGGTCAATAGTCGTCCTCCTCTTCTTCATCATCACTGCCAAAGTCAATTGTCAATGTTCTAATTCTACTACCTTCGTATGTGGCGTATACTGGATATGAACCGTCGCCATATAAAGTATCACATACAATACCAGATTGATATTCGTGGAAGTTTTTCTTCATTTCGCTTGTATTCTCTGGAACATACCCTCTAATTTTAAGTAGCTGGTTATAATTCACAGTGTGTCGTTTAGGTACTTCTTCCATACATCCTGTATCTTCGTTGAGGACTTCTTCCATTTCTCTCTCCTCATCCGGTAGAACGTAACACGGATCAATGATCATTATCTGACCACTATCAACTGCACATTCGCCTATTTTTTGTCCATCATGCATCATTATCACCTCCTAGTTCTCGCATTACCCATAGGAAATCTAAACAAGGTTCTATTTCTAACTTTGTATTCCTATGCCTGCTAAAATTGTCATGAGTGTGACCCCACAGTGAAAAACTATTCAATTCAAAGTCTAACGTATCATGCATAAACTTTACTATATCTTCCCATTCGTGACCATATATATTAATATGTGCTGGGTTACGCTCTTTAGTATAATCCCAATTCTTTTCAATTATACGTACGCTCATATAGTAATCATCTTCTCTATCGTAATGAGGATGTACATCTCTGCCTCGTATAAGCCTGCAAGCAAAATCATATGTGAGATTATGACGTTCAGTGTTCTGGTATGGATTATGTCGACTTAGTATTTCTGCTAATCCTCTAGCTACATACTCGGCGAATTCATCATCTTCCTCCCATGTAACTTTCCATTTACTGCCTTCACCTAATTCAGTCATTGTCATTGTACTCCCTAGCTAATTCTCCTATATCGTCTACGTGTATTAAATCGTCATCTTCAAACTCTTCACTACAGTGTGGACATTTTATTACTGCCATCTAATCACCTCCCTCCATTGTAACATTATCTTCGTTGATTTCTAAAATGAACTGTCCCATTTGTTCACTAGTAAGTTCTCCTGCAGCTTCGACACCCAATGTAGAACGTATCATAGCAGTTGCAAACTTACCAGCAACAGTAGGTCCTAACAAAATTTGAAATGCTGCATCCCGTTTCCAGGCATCCCAAATCTTACCCATACCTTTACGAGGTACAGTATTTTCAGAGAACACCATATGATCTACGGCCTGCTCTTCTAACTCACAGTACTGACATATTTCAGTCTTGTTATCTCTACGAGAGAGAATATTTTTTGTTTCATTTTTATTACATCTAGTACATATCATCATCGGTGTTCATCCTCATAATCTCTAATTGAATTGTTATCAACAACTCCTATTCCGTCATCTTCGTAGGTATATTTTAATTTACCTTCACGTTTAGCTTTAATTGATTCAACTATTCTATCTGTTAGTTCACTAATACCTTGTTCTAGTTGGTCCATAAAAACTATTGTAGTTTGTGCTTGTAATAGTTCCACGTCATCTAATATAACTGTAAGCATTAGTGTGTGTTGTTCTTTGTTTTCCATTCTATCAATTCTAAATTCTTCAGTCAATATTCATCATCTCTATCTTCTGGTTCGTATTCAGCTAATTCGAATGTTTTGCATTCGCACTTGTTGCATTTCTCAGACCAATTAGTTTCTTGATTACCTTCATCATGCCACTCTAAAGTATGACCACATATGCACGGATCATCATCTTCTAAATGTTCTACATAACGTTCTGCATAAGGAGAATCTCTGTCTCCATATTCTCTACCTACCATCGTTCTTCGTTATTAGTCTCCGCATGGTGCCATTCGAAAAATGCAGGAAGCTCATTAACATAATGCCATGGCTTTTCTAAGAAAGCATACAAATCTTTTAACCCGTGCATGTCTCCCCAGTACTCTGCAAAGCGTCGTAAGTATTCATAATCATCAAAGAAAGTATGATCTAGTATGTGTCGGAAACCACATATCTTACACCTGTGATCTGAAGGCTTACCATCCGACAATGTGTTTACTCCCGAAGAATGTAGCTGATTGTGCGTCACGTTGATCTTCAAATACATTTGCACAGGCATAACATTCTCCATCATAACATGCCATGCATAATTCGTTACCGCATCTATCACAATGCTCATGCCACTCGCATAAGTTACCTTGGCACATAAACTGAAAGTGCATCTTGACTCCGCACTTTTTATCTACACAATGGGCCAATTCCCATCCTGGAACAACTTTACCATTATATTCCATCCACTCATCTTTAGGTGTAGATATCCATTCACAGTCTGCCCCACACTTGTAACATCCTTCTTTCTTGATCTTAACGAATCTCTTGGGCTTCTCTGCCTTTAAATCTTCATATATTTTCCACCAGTTAATTTTTTTCATATCGGCATATCTCCTTTATCATCACTCTCTAACCATTTGTTTACTTGAGGACTACTCATAACAAAATGCATTCCTCTATAAATTGTCCATCCTCTCTCTTGACAAATTGTGTCTATATATTGTAACCCTGTTTTTAATTCATGATCATATTGTGCTAACATAATTACGTGATCAACATTCTCTTTGAATTCACTATTGTCCCATGGATCTATATTGTCGTTCATATTAATCCAAACGTTCCTATTATACACGCAGCCCCGAATATCCCAAGTATTGCCCAACCTAGTTGTTGTTTAAATTCTGCCTTTGATTTTTCTAAGTCAGCATTTTTAATATCTCTATTTAGATAGTCTATGTACTTGTCTTTCTTTAATCTCTTTAATTTAACCTTAGGCTCTTTTCCATCTAGTGATGGCTCAGAACCTGCATGATGAGTTTCTCTTCTTCTAATATGGTGTGGCTCTGTTAGTTTTAACCATTGTGGTGAATAAAACATTGCTTGCCCTTTACCGAATCTCTTTATCTTATTCATAATTTCTTTCCTACCTTTACTATCTATGCCATCATCATCTAATAATTCCTTCACACTTTCCAGGTCTCTATTGGCTTGCATATTCAATATTATATTTAAGTCAGCTTGTGAAAGAATATTTTTATGGAGGATTGAGGCTCTCTGAGTAATAGACGTAACGCCGATGCCTCTGCCTCTACCTCTTCTTACAAGATTATCAATAGCTTTAAATGATGCTTTTCCTTCTTTTCCTCCACCCGTTTGTGGCGCAAAAACATCTGTCTCTTCAATAATTACATGAAGTGGTTTTCTATTTTTCTGATAAAGTTCATTAACAAATTCTGTTACAAATTCTCTCTGCGTATCTTGATCCCAATGACTCACATCTATCAGAATAGATTTTTTTAGATCGACTATCAAGTTCGCTAGCTTTGGCCCGTCTCCCATTTCGATATCAATATCACCGTGATCTCCTCCGAAGATTGGAATAGAATATAATTCTCTAAGACCCCAATGAGCTCCCATAGGATCTATTACCACAAATGGATAATCATTCTTTGCTAGTTCTTCTTCTAACACACCTGCCAGATAAGATTTACCTGCACCTCTCTTAGCGAGGATGTTTATGCATTTAGTGATTGTATTGGGAGGTAAACTTATTGTACCTAAATGTAACTCTGGTAATTGTTTACTCATCTATTTTTCGTCCCCAGTATAAATAAATTAAACATTTTGTAGCTATAAGTTCTTCTATATTTTCTTTACGGTGCATTCCAGATGCTTCTTTACATATTGCACCTTCATCATTGAGCTGAACATAACGTCTTAAAAAGTTTGATATATGTCCATCTATCTCATCTATCTCTTCAGGTGTACATTTTTCTAACAAGTCATGTAACTCTTCTGGTTTTAATGGTGCTACTCTGTGTAACACATCTTCTATATTCATTTATCCAGCTTCTCCACTACCAATGATAATAGTTTGTTCATTCGTTTAAGTTCAAGTAAAATATTATGAATGTCTGCATAGTAATCTACTTCATATCCTGTAACCATTACTTATATCCCTCCAACTGACATACTCCACATACGGACTTTCCTCTGATATCTTCGCAAAAGTTCCCTTCGCCCTGACAAACATCACAAATTTTCCTTTTGATTTTAAATGGTAATAATATAGCTTGGAATTGTACTGCGGTTATCTTCTCCGCCAAGTAATCAGCAGTTGCTTGTTTGATTATATCGTTATCACTTGTCAAGTTTCCATTCTCCTGGTTTGATCACAAAGTCTTCTTTCAAAACTAATCCTCTGAACATTTTAGCAACTAATCTTTCTAGTGTTTCTAATCGTTCGATAATATCTTCCATTGAATTCTCCTCAGCCATCATTAACTTCTCCTTCTGGTCGTAATCTAAAGTAAGCACTATGTCCTTGTTTTCTCTTCTCAATTATCCTTACGTAATTAAGTGCTTCACATATCTTTAATGCGTAAGTTCTATGAAAGTTTAAGCCCTCAGCTAACATAGTTGGTGTAAACCATTTAGTTGGATACCGTTGGAATATAGTTAATACCTGATTGCGATAACCTTTAGGTAATATATCTACTCCTACTCTATCAAAGTAATCTACTTTTTTCTTATCGCTCATTGTCCCACTCCTTTAATCTTTCTATTGTAACTAGTAGTCTGTCTTGTTTTAATTGTTCAATAGTGTTATGACATTCCTCGTTAGATTTTCTTAATCTCCTAGTCTCACTTTGTAGTAGTTCTACTAATCGTAACAAGTCCATAATGTCTGCATGTGATAATCCTCGTTCATCTGTTTGCATCATCGTAATATTAACTCCTTATGTTTTATAAAGCATTGTTTACAAATATCATTTCTCTCTCCAGTGGTAATACTAATATATGTTACGCCACCATCCCAATGTCCCATGCTGTCTTTCTTACAAAGTACACAAGTCATTCTTCTATGTTCTCCAATTGTTTCATAATATATTCTTTGTCCAGCATTGGTATATCATTCTCTATACAACTCTTCACTGCCATTATATGTTTGCAATCGCCATCATTACCTCGATACTGAAAATCATAACAAGAACATTGCCATTTCTCATCTGTCATTCTCACATCGTAATAAGTTTTAGAACTTTCCCCATAGACTTTAAAGATATTAATCAGTTTGCCTTCTGTGTAAATGATTGGAACTGGCATTTCATTATAAGTTTTTCCTGCTGCTTCTTTGAAATGCTTAGTATGTTTCTTAACTATCTTCTCTGCTTTGTGTTGACGACTTGAACCTCTAACTTTAGAACTAACACTATCAGCTGGCAACTCTTCTACACCCATATTCTCAAACATTCTAACATACTTACTTGTACTTTTTTCCATCCTGTCTCCACCTTTCTAAACTTTCTGAACCAAAATTAGCTATATCTCCCGTCACACCTAATAGTAATACTACGACAGACATGCCTAACAAAAATCCTCCTATGACCCAATTTACAAACAAAAGTACAATCCCTGCTACGAATAAGACTATCGGTCCAATTGCTAATACGTAGTTTCTCATGCTCATTTTTCTTCTTTGTCACCATGATATATATATCTTGGCGCGCGAATATAACTTCTTTGGCGTTTGAAGTCTCTTGTTAAAAACAAAGAGGGATGCCTCCGAAGAGGACTTTTTCGTGAACTTACAATAGTGTGTGTCTCGTCTATTGTCCAGCCCATTTGTAGTAAGATGTTCTACCTGACTTTACCTTTTCCAATATGTTATCTCCGACGAGTTTTTTCAACACGTTGTTGATATATGGATTGGAGTAGCCAGTTTTGTCTCCATGCTCTTGGTCGCTGAGGTTGTCACGAAAATCTCTCTGTGTAAAGAACTTCTCTGGGAATGCTTCGCACACTTCCATGATGGTACTTCTCACAGACATTAGATTTTCTGGCGTATCCTCAATTCCAACGTTCTGGAATCTTGCTACGATTGAATCTTTGCTTTCTGAAGCCATTTTCGCTCTAATATAATTACCACTTTATAATATATAAACTTAATTCCCCAAAACACCTTTGGTGAAGGGGGGGAACATAATTAAGAACTTTTAAAGAACAACTCTATCTCTCTCTCTCTATCTCACACCCCGTACGTACACTGTTCGCGCAGCGGCTAGTTTTGGAACTTAAAAGAACAGCGCCATGTAATGGTCCAGTACGGTAACTTCAAAAGAACACAATGACAGCCAAAGGAGTCCACTGAGGAGCAATTAAATCAAAAAAAAATAGGGAGGAATTAGATATGACAGTCTATTCCAATCAAAGCGTACTCTCTATACTTTCTGAGTAAGCTTATTACCTCGTCTTTCCAGACATTAGGCTCTTTAGGTTTGTCCATAACGCCGAAATACAATGGTCTACCTTCTTCTAACCATTCACCTTCAGGAGTTACAATAGCTGAAGGAAGGAATGTTTTCTCATCGTCTTCGAGTGTCCTCAAGTAGTATCTGCACATCACATAGTTTGCGTTGACATCTTCTTCAGGAGGACTCTCTATGTTTTTGATTCTTCCATTCCATCTTCCACCAATTACCCACCAGTCCCACTTTGATTGTGGATTGTACGTTGTTCTATAAGTACCTTTTCCAGAACATGATGGGCACTCTTCACCTTTCTCTTTGAAAGTTTCTGCAGGCGCTTTAGCTTTTACAACATCTTCTCCGAATGGAGGTTTGAAGTGTATTGCATCTTGACACCAACATGATCGTTCGTATTCCTCTACTTCGATTCTTTCATCGAATGGTTTGATGGCATCTGTGATGGCTGAATGTACATATTCAGTTTCCATTGGAATGATTATTCCTACTGGATAGTGAGTCATTGTACTGTCTCCACTAGATGATCTTCAGACTTGACAAAGTCAGGAAGTTCTTCGTAGATATGTGCTAGTCCTTGGATGTGACCCATTGCGAATTCATACTCTTCCTCGCTTATCGCTCCAAGTATTTGATTCCATTTGGTGCACCTACTCAAATCTTCAATGAATGCTTTGCACATTCTATTATCGATCTTCAACGTTGTCGTCCTCCAATGCTTGTGTGGGCTTTGATGTTTTGTTCTGCATATACATGATATAAGAAATCTCCTGTGACTTCCAATTTGAAAGCTAGTTTGTTTACTATATCTCTTGGTATCTCTACTCCGATATATGCTGCACCACTATGATTTACTGTAGGTAATGTGACGTCAATAACTTGATAGTTATCTTTCTTCACTAGCCAAGAATGTGCCATAGCGATATATGGTGATTCTTTTGCTATGACATATCCTTCATAGTAGTAGTGCTCTCCTGTAATGTCTGCGTGGAAACAATTTTGGTAACAATGCTTTGGTATGCAACGATATCGTTCTATAAGCTTCTTTGATGTTATCAAATCGACATCTCTGAATACCTTTGAATGGTGTACGAACCATCTGTATGCATCTTGTGAGTCATGTGCTCTCAGTAATTGTTCTACTGTTGGATATAAAGGCATATCAAGGAGCTCTTCGACCTCTTGTAGTTGTCTACTCACGGCCATTGTTTTAGACCTCCCTTCATGCCTTTGACCATATTTGCTAACTTGTCACTCCAGGTTTGTGTGAATACATCATCCATTTCTACCCATTTGGCTCCATAGTAGACATTGATTTGCATACTATTTTCATCGTTTGGTACGACTTGAACCTTTAATGGAACTTTTGGTGGTGCTGTCATGTTTTCGTCTAAGAAGTCTTCTGCCATGATAAATCCAGTTTCGATTCGAGTCTCTAATAACATCTGTTCTGTTACCAGGCTAGATGTTATATAAAAGTACTCTTGGTCTTCTTCGATTCTCATGTCGACAAAGTCTTGACCATATATCTTGGTCATGTTCTCTGTTAGTTTTTCTTTGATGTTACTGTTCATTGTCCTACAATCCTTATGTGATAAAGTTTCTCATACACGTGGTATGGCATCTCTTTACTTGCACACATACGTCTTATTGTGGTTGCATCGGTAATACCTGCTTGTTTACATAATCGACCTTTATCGCTTGGCCATCCATTCTTCCATTCTCTTAGTAATGCCCTGACGGCCTTCTGCAAGTCTGTTAATCTTGTGCCAGGTCGATACGTCGGGTATTCTTTAGGAAGTGGTACGACATAGGCTGAAGGGTTACCACATCTATTGCACTTAATAGGTATGTTCTCTATCCAACCATATTCGATATCCGCTCGATCATGTTCAAGGTATTCACATTTCCTGTCAATACAAAACACATCTCGTTTCTCGTTCGGCGTCGTGGTTTCATTCATAGTCATTAAATAATATATAGTTACATCATATATAAATTTTTTTCTACAAATGCCATTAGGATTAGGGGGGAGCACATTTTGGAAGTTTTTAGGTACAGCCATTGTATTGTAGCGGACCAGTTGCCCACATGGGAGCCAATGGATTACATTGTCGGAACTGCGGCAAAGACCAGACCAGGAGCAACGCTCAGTAAAAAAAA
>CEUO01094920.1_pt1 | contig 55795 bp, 76 predicted proteins | sample 531391 | NCBI WGS metagenome assembly CEUO01 (sample SAMEA2622799, study PRJEB7988) | marine metagenome | isolation source: saline water (ENVO:00002010), including
AAGTGGATTCGTTAATATTTATCTTAAGGTTAGCAAGCTGTGGCGGTAAGCCTACGGAACCCTTTTCGCTGACCACAAATATAGTTTCACGTAGTATGTCCAGCACTCCGTTCATTAGTGGTGTTTGGAAACCCATCCAGTCAGGTATACGATAGCGGTATGCTGTGCCGGGCTCAATTACAGGTTTACTTGGTTTGTGACCTAGCATCTTTGTAAGCTCGTGTGCAATTACCGCTTCAGCTATCTGTGCATCGGACTTACTACGCAAGTCCACACTGTATTCCTTGCTCATTTCTTCACGCAAATCAATGTCCTTTTTAACCTTGTTGTATACATCGTGTGTGGTGTCCAAGTCGTTAAAACAGTAATAGCGTGTAACTGATATTTGGTCGGGTGTTAGCTCAACTTCTGGGTGTATCGGCAAGTCTTGCATTTTGCGCGTACCAGCACGCCCACCGTATATCTTAAGCGAACCCGCTAGCGGGGTAACTTCCATGATATCAATGTGGTCAGCGTTAATGTTTTTGAGCTTAAGCTTCCGTAACACTTGCCAAGGTTTAAAACCCTCACCGATTATCATGTTCGTTGCTGCTTTCATTTGGGCAACGCTTTTACCAGCCATAGCCATGATAGCAATCGGCATATCGTACCCTATCGAGTTAAACCCTACAATAAGACCGTAATTCATAATCCAAATAAGCTTACGCGGGTCGTCGTTCCAATCGCTGTCACCATAGTCAGTACCAACACGTTCAAAGTAAATGTACTTGTTAGTTACGGTGTCCTTAAATGCAATAAGGAAGTAATTTATATAACACTCAATATCGAATACTAGTGGGTGTTTATTACTAACCGCTGTCATAAGTTCTTGGTCGCTAAGCATAGGCAGAGCCATAAGCCTAGCTTCTTTAAGATAAGGTAAAAACGTATTAAGACGCCAAGTCGGTTCAGGTGCTAAATACTTTTCTTCATCCTTTTCCTTTTTGATTTTCGGCATATCCTGCCAAAACAAACCGAGCGCATCTACCCTCATATTTCACCCTCTAACCAGTGCATTCCCACAATTAAACCTCGTACTTTTGCACCGTACCATAAGCAAGGGCTCGGGTACATTGTCAGGTCGAGTTTTTGTGCTATACCTTCGAGCTTTTGTAGCATAGGGAGTGAAAAGGTACTTTTACTTATAAGCCACTCTAATTCGTAGCTGGAACCTTCCCCACTTTCCTTCTGGTGGGTACGCATAAGTCCGGGCTCAAATACAATACGATTAAACTTATCTACAAAAGGTTTCATAGCATCAACACCCTCAAAGAACTCTTCTGGTATTGTAACGGGGTTCCCGCTTACCGCTAATAGCTCGGTCACCTTGCTGGGCCACTCGTCGTCTATTAGGTTTGTTCGCATCCACTTACCATCTTCGTAATGTACAGTAAGCGAGTTCTGACTCATTTGGAAGCGTGTTGGTACGTCCTTAATGCGTAGTAATTCCTTAACCGCGCTACGGGGTACAATTATGTTTACAGGGAACGGCTCACCTAACCAATACTCAGCAACGATAACGTTATTGGTTGCGTACACACTACGCCCGGAAAAGAATATCCCGTTTGTCCATGGGCGTGCAGCATCGTTCCCTATAAATGGCTCAAGGTGTGCAAGCGCTTCCAGCATTGCTTCGCCGTCAATATCTACAACCTGTCCTTCAGGCTCAAGGTGTGCGCTGTGCCCCTCAACACACTCAATATAGGTTCTAAACTTACCGGACTTAACAGACAGCCGTCCCGTCTTTGTCATACCGAGCTGTATGGTATCTTTACACTTAGCAATGGCATTCACAAGTGGTACAGCTTTAGGTTTACAGTCTACGTCAAAATCTATCGGTACAGACAGCGCCATATTCCCGTTAAAACCCTGTATACGCCCCTTTTCAATTTTAAAATGGGTAAGTGTAGGTACAAGCTCTTTTTTCGCTACACAGCCCTGTACAAAGCGCATTTTACGCAATAATTCTGCTGACATTTTAAAATAACCCCACTGTAAGATTCTTGTAGTGATTAACGCGGTTCTGATTAATGCGCCTGTTAATTTCCATGTACCCGTACATGTTGTACACAGCACGCGATTCGTACACGGTAGCCAAGCGCGTTTTGTCAAACCCCTGCTCACCTAACATGCCTAATATGTAGTCGTGCTCAATTGGTGTAAGGGTGTCAATGTGTTGCCCAGCGTCATGTCTGCTAGGGGACTTATCGGACACGTTCATTGGTCCATGGTCTGGTGTTACAATTGCCCCGAATGCTGCTGCCTGTATCCACGAACTCGAGTCGCAGCTATACCAAGGATATTTTTCCATTAGGGGTGTTGAGGTGATACCGAAACCATGTACCTTAAGGCGCGGGTTGCCGCTACCGTCTGTAAGATAGTTGTGCCAAATGTGGTCAAGCCAAATCTCAAGCTGTTTAACGGACTGTCCAACCATTCCGCCCAGTGTAATGTATTCGTAATTTTTAACGTACCATTCCAAATAACGCTCATCCTCACCAGCATGGAAACATGGTAGCGGACGCACACCTAAGCGCTCCATGTGCATCTGGTTACGGAATGTCTCTTGCGGGTCACCAATACCATCCAGCACCGATGCCATTAAGCAACCATCCTCAACACGTATAATGTCTTCGTTACGCCGGATATAATTGCAGTAGTCCTCAACGCTTAATGTGACACCTAGCGTGTAGGCGGAGAACGCTCCGGAATCCAGAAATATACGTGCATTGTTTTCGCGCATGTTGTTTACATAACTTTGCTTGCCAACGTAGTGCCAGGACTCCAGGATATTATGGTCTTTAACTTGATCCATAATCTCAATTTCGCGTTCGTTTAGTTTGGGGTAACGGTTCCCGCCAGGCATATAGCTGTTCGTAAAAACCGCTGCTAAATATAGATGGAATTCACTCATCATAGTTTAAAGCTCCACAGAATAAAAAAGCCGTAAGGTATGTTAACCGAACGGCTTTTAGTGTGCTAGATGCAATCCGATTAATTAGCTAAGGACATGAACTCTGCACGCGTCTCAGGTTCGTCCTTAATGACACCATGTAGCGCGGTTGTAATAGTGTGGTGACCTTGTTGGCAAATACCACGCGATTCCATGCACATGTGTCGCGCACGTATCAGTACACCAACACCGAGCGGTTCTAGGTGTTCTTGCAGCGCATCAGCAATCTGTGTCGTTAAGCGCTCTTGTACTTGCAAGCGTCTTGCGAACGCATCCGCTAAGCGTGACAGCTTCGACAGTCCAACAATTTTACCATTTGGAATGTAAGCAATAGTTGCAGTTCCGAAAATCGGTGCAATGTGGTGCTCGCAGTGGCTATAGATTGGGATGTCTTTGACCACAACCATTTGATCATAATTGTCCGCACCGTCTTCAAACACCTTAAGGATGTCCGCAATGTCAGCACCGTAACCACTGAACCAGTGTGCCATAGCTTTAGCATAGCGCTTCGGGGTTTCCTGTAACCCTTCTCGAAGCTTACCGCCTTCTTGTTTTTGAATTACGTGTAGGGTGTCTTTGATTGCTAATTCAATTAGCTCTAGTTGATGTTTTTCCATTAGCGTGTTCCCTCGTTGTACGCTACTTCTACAATGGCGCTATTCGCGCCGTGTTCTCTTACTTCCACTTTGGTTAGCTGCACGCCCTCACCAACGTTACCTTCTTTACACTGTCTACGCAACCATCCAGCAACCGTTTTATGAATGTGATCGGCAAAAGCTTCGCAACCAACATTATCAAACTTAATAAGGTCAATTAGACCGTCATCTGCAAGCTTCTCGAACGTTGCCAGTTGCGGATCGTCTTTAGCGACGATGGTAGTGTGGTCAAACGTTTCTACAATCCATTCTTTAATGAACCCCAAACCGCCAAAATCCATAACCCAATTACGCTCATCTAAAGAAGTAGACGTGAACTCTAAATGTATGGACAGCGCGTAACCGTGTATAAAGCTGCAATGTGACTCAGCACGCCATTGTCTGAATGCACAGCTAAGACCTAAATTGTGCCCAAAAGTTTTAGTTGATTTGTATAGCTTCTTCATGCTTTGCTAACCTCCACACGGTGTTTATTAAATACCAAGCGAACAACCACCTTATCCGCTCCTAGTTCTTCTCTTACGACAGACGCTACATCTTCCATAAACATACACTTGAAAGATACAAGTTTACGCATCTTTTTGCGTACTCCGTACAGCTCACGGAAGTTACCAAACTCAGCTTCAATAAAGATTAAGTCTGGTAACTTGTTAACAGGACAAAACGTGATAATCGGAAGCCAAGTTGTTACCGTTGTCTTCATTTTGGTAAACATAAAAGTACCACCATTATTGAGAACAGAATTCCGAAATACCATGTTGAGTTTCCGAATTCCCATTCTGGAATGTTAAGTTTAAATGTCCGCTCAGTAAACGGGTAAAAAGGTCGCGGAGCCCATTCGTTACTATGAGTGACAGCGTCCAGTACAATATGCGACAGCCAAGCTTGAAATACTAGAAGACTTGTTAAGCCCGAATAGTACAAGCCCAAACCGACAACCGCACACACTAAGAAACTGTGTGTAAGCTTATATAGCTTGGTTGGGTTTAGCTTACGCTTAACACCTAGCACAAGGTCGGGCGCTGCACCTATAACCGCCCCCATTAAGGGGGCATTGTAATTCAAGCCAATAGCAGCGCCTACAAGGGCGTGAGTTGCTATGTCCATTTTAACCTCTTACCGTTACAGTCCAGAGTAAGCGGTCAACCGCTTCAGCTCCGAGTGCTTTTAGGTTGTGAGGTGCTACATACCGCCCCACATTCTCGCCAATTCGTATTTTCAAAGTGCCCGAGCATGGTTCAGACAGGAACACTCGCTTACCATGCAAAGGGCCACCCATAAGTTTAACTCGCATTAGTAACGCTCCAAGAATTCTGCCCAACCTTTAGCGCGTAACTCACACGAAGGGCATTTACCGCAACCGAAACCCCATTCGTTCTCCGTGTTGTGGTCGCCTTCATAGCAAGTATGACTCTTTTGCAGAACGATATCAAGCACGTCATACTCTTCAGCAAGCTTAAATGTGTAAGCTTTATCCACATTCATCAGCGGTGTCGTAATCTTAATGTCGCTTTCCGAACCAAGGTTAAGCGCTGTTTCAAGTGCTTCGATAAATTCACGTCGACAGTCAGGATACCCGCTGTAATCAGTTTGACATACGCCCGTCATTATGTAACCCGCTTCAAGTTTTTGCGCTAGTGCGTGCGCAAGGGTAAGGAACGTTGCATTGCGGTTCGGTACGTATGACGCAGGCAGACCCTCTTTCTGTGCGTGCTCTTTAGTTACGTCATCTTGCTCGTCACCCGCTATTAAAGCGCTGTTACCAATCTGCCGAAGCGCGTCAACATTAATAACGTGTTGCTCAATGGACGTGTTAAATTTCTCTTCCACTTCCTTTACAATTTCATTAGCGCAGAATACTTCCACACCATGCTTCTGACCGTATGTAAATGTAACCACAGCTACACGCTTGAAAAGCTCCACAGCTATGCCCAAGCACGTTGTGGAATCTTGCCCACCACTCATTACGACAACACAAGTTTCTTTTTTGCAGTCTTTTTCCTGAATTAACTTATTCATGTTAATTACTCCACGTCAATTATTTTATGAATTTGAAGGCATAGCGTGTAGCCATGCGCCATTGCCGAGCTTACCGCTGCTAGCAGATGTTTTTCATTCTCCTTTGGGTTTTTGCAGTCCACAGGCTGGATGAAAATAGGTCGTTCGTGCTCAATTGGGGGCCTAGCTGGTTTAACCTTAAGACCTAGAACACGTGTAGGTAAACCGTCCACAATGTCGACATGCTTGTAATCAACTACATACTTATAAGCTGACACATGCGGTGCCAATTCCTTATGTATACGCCCAATTTTAGGGGAACACATAATGCGGACAGGGTAGTTTGTATTATAGGTTGGCGGTAGCGTACCGTTAGTTTCAATCTGCACTGTGTATTCGTACTTCATTAGCTGTGCAACAAGCTCGCTAAGGTCCTGTCTAAACGGCTCACCACCTGTAATGACCACAAGCTTATTCGGTGCTGTAACGTGCTCCACAGCTTTTACAATGTGGTCAACACTACGCATACGCGCACCTTTAGTGTACTCAGTATCGCACACAGGGCATTTAAGGTTGCATCCAGCTAAGCGGATAAACGTTGCAGGATGTCCAGCGTAAATCCCTTCACCTTGTATTGTAGGGAATATAGAATGAAGTAGGACTTCACTAGGGTGGTTCTTTTGCAGTCGGAGGGGCTTTTGTGTATTCATTTTAGTCCTTGTTTTGAACTGGTTTAAGGGACAGTCTGCGGTATACCGCTGACGAAAAAGGGGTCTAATGACCCCTTAAAAATGCTGTTTATTGTTATTATTCAGCTTCTTTTTTGGCTGCTTTAGCTGCTTCAGTTTTAGCTTTTTCTTCTGCTTGAGCAGCTTTCTTTGCAGCTTCTTCTGCTTTGGCCTTCGCTTTCGCTTCAGCTTTAGCTTTGCGCTCAGCTTCTTTAGCTTTTTTAGCTGCTTCACGCTCTGCTGCTTTACGCGCCTTTTCTTCTTCACGCTTAGCTTTCTCTTCTTCACGTGCTTTGCGCTTAGCTTCTTTTTCAGCTTCCTTGCGAGCTTTTTCTTCTTCGCGTGCTTTACGCTTAGCAATGGTCGCTTCCGACAGGATTGTACCTGTAATATTGTAAAACTTTCTCCAGCGAGCATATTCAGCGCGGACGTTTGCTTCGTTTAGGCCAACTTTGTTGGTTTCGATAAGCAAGTCTGACACAGCCACAGGCGAACCTTTAGTCTTGCTCATTTGGTCAGCAATTGCCCATGCTTTTCCGCAAAGCGTACCTTCTAATGGACGGGTGACACCGTTCTGAACTACGCGTTCTGGCTTAGCTGCTTTTTCTACGGTTTTAGTTTCAGTTACATCTACTGCTTTCTTTTCAGTTGTCATTGTAATTACTCCAATTATTGACGGGGATTAAAATCTTAAATTTTGTAAGTGAGGGTAAGTATAAAGGGGGACGCGCCCCCATGTAAACAGCTAAACGGGATTATTATACACAGTTAATCCAAGTTGAGGTTTTTCTGCCATGCACCTAACGTGGTACTGGCTGTGGTACGCTTAACACCAATTTGTTCCAGTTCATTCATTACGTCAATACGCATTTTACGAATAATGCTAAGGTCGGTCGGTTTGCCCAATTCCACCCAAGCCTTTTCAGCATACTCAAATATAACAGCACGCTGACCGCTGCTTCTACCCGCTGTGCTCGCTGTACGCGATTTTGCGGGTGTTTTGTCCTTAGGGACGTCACTTAAGCTTGGCTCGCTGTATTCTCTGCCCAGCTTAATACGTAGGGACGCAAGGTCAGTGTTATCGCTTTCCATTTCACCAAGTACGTTAAGGATCGCGCCTACCAACATTTGACGATTGTACTTGTCGAAGTTGTAACTAACATAGTTACCCAAAATTAGACGAAGCTCCCTATCATCAAAGTTCTTGAAGCTGCTCATTGCGACATCGTTTATGTAGTAGTCTACATGTGGTACAAGGATGTCGGCCCAGTAGAAAAGTTGCCCCTCCGTCGGAGCAACCTTTAAAAATTTATAATTTGAAAGTAAAAACAACATGTGGGAACTCCCTATTACTTACGACCTTTAAAGCCCATCCATGCTCTCCAGCGGTATAGCTCGATGCTTACATTATTAGGGTTAAGACCACGTTCTTCCGCTTTAACCTTAAGCACGCTAGGCGTTGGCACCATACCTTTTTCAGCGTGGATTTCTTCACATAGTTCCCAAACTGCTGCACACTTACCGCCAGCACTTGGACGCTTAATGCCGTTACGCTCTTCACGGTCTTTTTGGATTTTAAGTCCTTTGCCTGTTGCTTTACCGCTTTTTGCAGTTTTAACAACTTCGCCAACCACTGGTTCAGGCTTTACAGTTGAAACGATAAACTTCTCACCAAGCATTGCAATCATCTCAGCCGGTGTTCCGCTGTCCATGCTGAAGCTAACTGCGAACGCGTTGTCGTGCTCTACAACTTCAGCACCTTTTAAATACTGCTGAACCTTTTGAGTGTAAGTGTTCATTGCACGTACCGCGTTAGATTTATTTGAGTAAGTTTTCATATTGGAATCTCCGTTTAACTAAGATGTATGTCTTGCTGTGTATGTTGCACATATTACGCGAACCAAGATATATGTCAAACACTTTTTACATCTTTTTTAATAAAAAGGGAAGTTTTTTAAAAACTCCCCTTAAAACATCAACTTAGAACGGTATTTCCATTTGCCAACTAGGACAACCCTGACTTACTACCTTAATAGGTGGTGCAGAATCGTACTTTGTACACTTGTGTCCTTGCTTTTCTGCAAACTCGCAATTCCCACATGTCATTATGATTCCATGGTCGCTCATTTGCTTTTGCGCTAAGCTTAACGCCTGTCTTTGTGCTTGCTGTGCAAGCTGCCACTCTTTACTCATTTTCGCCTCGCTTAAGGATGTTAGGTATACCAACCTCACCAGCTAACTCACCAGTGTAGTCGATACGTTTAATTTCCGGATAAGGTTTCCGGTTTGTCCATACCCGCAGATACTTAGGTGTTTCGCACTCGTGCCAGCGCTCGGTTGCTTCGCCAAGTGTTTCCGGTACGTCCGTTCTTGCTGCTTCGCGCCACCAATCCTTAGCCATTTTTAATGCGTAACCTTCGTGCTCCAGACATAGCGGTTGCTTAAAGCGTCTCAAGCCACATTGGTAGGTCATTTCTATATAGTCGGGTTTACCCATCCGCCCCTTCCTAATCTTATAGGTGAGCAAATCCACCTTAAAGGTCTGCACAATGGGTTCATCGTCTTTCTTCTTACGCTTCTTAGCTATAAGGGCGTCACTACTTGCACCCGCTTTAAACTTAATCTCGGGCGGGTACTCATGCCCACATGTAGGACACACGCGCAAGCTAGCATGGAACATTGTATGACACTTGTCGCATTCGCGTACAGGTGCTTCACCTCCACCCTTGCCCTTAGCTTTGGGTATGACAGGGTCATTAATGGGCCCTAGTCGCTTTGTGTTACCCGCAAAGTCTAACACTAGACAATTGGGTTTCTCGCTGTATGCAATAGCGTCCAGGCGCCCCTGTTGCGTGCTAAGGTCATAACCCTCAGCATAAAACGGACGTGTACCCCGACCAAGTATTTGCACCCAAAGTCCAGGCGACTTGGTTGCACGTAGTATCACAAGCAAGTCAACAAAGGGTGCGTCAAAACCTGTGGTCAGTACACCATTGTTCACAAGCGCCGTAACCTCACCACGCATAAAAGCTTCGATGTTAGCGTCACGCTGTGCTGTGCTCATTTTGCTGTGTACTGCGACCGCTGTTACACCCCATTCGTTAAGCTCACTAACAATATGCTCAACATGGTCAACACCCGTACCAAATATTAACCAGTGTTTCCGATTCTCATTTTCAGCATACGCAATTGTTTCACCAATAGCAGCGCGAGTAATTTCTTCCCTGTCTGTAGCACGCTGAAGCTCACCTTGCTTAAAGTCCCCTTGGCTAGTGCCAACACCAGTAAGGTCAATTTGTACTTCGGTGCTCTTAGGCACAAGCTCACATAAGTACCCTTGCGTCAAAAACCAGTTAAACGCCTCAAGCGTACACATGTCACAGCAAATGTCATCAAAGAACCCGTCTTTATCTGTAATCATGCCAGTCCCTACGCGGAACGCGGTTGCCGTTAGACCTATTACTTTTAAGTTAGGGTTCACACGCATTAGCAGGTCGATAAACTTCCTGTACATGGTGTTTGACTTGTTTGGTATAAGGTGGCACTCGTCTACAATAATTAAGTCCACGTGCCCGAATAGGTGTGCTACGCGGTGTATAGATTGTATACCCGCGTATGTCACATTAAACATGGTTTCTTTACGTCCAATACCAGCGGAGTAGATACCAGCTGGCGCGGTTGCCCATATTTGCATAAGCTTATCGTAGTTCTGCTCAATAAGCTCTTTAACGTGTGTGAGCAGTATAATTCGCTGTCCAGGCCACTGCGTACACACACGTCTAATGAACTCCGCGCTTACCAAGGACTTACCCGTACCTGTGGGCATACAGACGACAGGGTTCCCCGTGTTGCCTTCTGCAAAATAGTTGAATACACTGTTAATCGCATACTCTTGGTAATCACGTGGTTTCATTTACCAAACTTCCTTCATTTTGATTTGCTGCGATGTAATGTGGTCAGGACCTTGCTTAAATTCCTTCCCGTCACGCGTACGATACACGGCATAATTACTCTCATGGTTTCCACCCATAAAACTGAAGCGTGGAAGCAACGTGGGGTCATATACATGCTTTTCACAACCCTCAAAGCACGCTGTTTTATCGTTAACGATGTCCGTCATCCCGTGTGCGCAATGGTAGCCACCTTCAGGCTTAGCGCTCCAGTGTGTACACGTACGACAGTTTATTTCTGGTGCTTCCTTACCATGGCACACACCCTTTTCATCACAGAACTTACACTTCCAGAATGTTGCTTGGTTGCTAATACGCGGTTGAGGGTCTGCGGTGAATATAATATTCTTAGCTCGCTCGGAATAGGTACGCGCATTCTCTTCGTCGTAAGCAATAATTTCAGCATATAACTCGTCAGTGTCCTTGTTCACCACCATGTAGAGCGAATATGGTAGCTTGTAATACTTCATACACTGGTTCATTTGAACATAATGCTCGTGCTTGCACTCTTGACAGCCTTTAGCTTTAAGCTGTGTGAACCCTTTACTACCAGACGTCTTAAATTCTGTGTAGCAGGGCACACCCTCGGGTAAATCGGGAATGCCCATTGCAATGCCATCTAGCGCACTACCGTAGTGACCGCCATAGTCCGCAAACTTAAACTGTCCGCCCTCGTCTGTTTCATACCAAAGTTTAACGCCTGGAACACACATCAGCATTGCAAGGAATCGCGCTTCTTCTAAATGCCCTCGGTTAAATAAACGAAGAATACGTTCGTCAAACTGTGCTTCCTTAACCCATTTCCAACGAAGCTGGATCTGGCGTGCGCAATCCACACCGATACCGGATGCACCTTGGTGACTGCGGAACTTGCTTTCGCTACCTCGATAAGCGTCTTCCATTTTGGGTAACAGGGTTTTAAGGTTCTGTCTAAATTGACCACATTTATCCGCGTTCAGCGCTTTGCTAATTGCGTCCAGCGTTTTTGTTGCTAATACTATTGTCATTTGTGTTTCCTCCTTTCGCCCGGCTTAACAACCTTACGGCCGCGTATGTGGGTCATTCTTTCTTTGCGGGGTTTACCCTGCTTCAGTTTCTTTTTGCTTAACCGGATAACTTCTTCACATTGCTCTGACGTAAAATGACCTATGTGACACTTAGCTCTACTTAACCCCATTGCATTCGCTAACCAAGTATAAGCACCTGTGCGCGTTGTCAGTCCAGATTGCTGGTGCAGTTGGTCAAACCATTTATGTGCTTTTGCACGGGCTTGCCGTGTCTTAAGGTCCGCCATTTTACCGAGCGGGTATTTAGTACCGAAGTGACATCCTATTGCTGCGCCACAACTTCTGCAAATCCAGATGTACGGCCAGTTCCCGATAGACTTCTTATATAGAACTTTATTGTTCTGAAATGTTACATTAGGTGATTTACAAATATCACATGTTTTGGGTGGGTTAAGCCACTCAGCTCGCTTCCTAATTTCCATATTTAATTTCGCTTTTAGTACATATATCTCCAAACATAAAAGGGGTCAAACAGACCCCTTTTATAATACTATGTTAAAGAATTAACCTTGCTGGTTAGCTAGCCAAGGTGGAACGTCCGCCTGTGCTGCTGCTTGACCCGCTGGATCTGTTTGCGGGTGTTGCTCAGCTGGTGGTAAGTCCGCTTGTTGCTGTGGAGCTTGCGCCTGCTGCTGTGGTGCCGCTTGCTGTGGTGCAGCGTTCTGCCAGCCACCCTGTTGAGGTGCTTGCTCTTGCTGTTGCGGTGCAGCGTTCTGCGGCGCTTGGTTGTATGTGGTCACAGGTGCTTCAGTTTGCTGTGGTGCTTGTTGCGGTTGCTGCCACTGTTGCTGCTGTGGTGCTTGTGCTTGCGCTGCTGCTTGCGGTGCGCCCTGTGGTGCTTGTGGTGCGCCCTGTGGTGCTTGTGGTGCGCCCATAGCTTGCGGAGCCCCGCCTACATTACCGCCACCTTGAACCGGACGATAGCCTTTTACTTCATTACGTGGCTCAGGGTATTGCTCAGTGACTTTAGACATACCCACTTTTACATCCATAGGGATGTTGTGTAGCTGCTGGCTATCCTGCACTTGGATTACACCCGTAGCGTGACAAATAGCAGAAAGCGTCTGGTAAGCAATTTCAACCGCTTTTTCGTTAGGGTTGTTCAGGTTCAAGCGATCCCAAAGCTTACGTCCTGCGAACTGTGCTGGTGCTACAACTTCAAGTTCAATCTCTAAATACGAACCGTCCCCACCTTTAGTAGCTTTCATGGTTGAGTCGGTGATCATTGCGGTATACCATGCTGGTGCAAGGTTCTCGAATGCTTGGTTTGGTGCTACGGTTTCTGCGTTAAAATTCAATCCAGCCATTATTGACTTCCTCTTTATGCGGTTTGCGTTTGATTGGTTGTACCCAAGATTTTGTTAATGATGTTCCCGACGTGTGGGTATTCTACTTCATCGAGCGCACCAGATCGATCCTTAGCGTCAGCACTAAAGTCAGGCTGTGTACGCAAGGCGCGATACATACTTCCGTCAGGGTTTTTGCCAGCGAATAACTGGAATACCTCGTCGGTAAGATATGGAGTTGCAGGACCCATTTTCTGGCCTGGCATACTTGGCCCGGCAAGTGTCATGCCAGTACCTTCGTCCTTACTACGTTCTTCTTTAAAATTAAGCTGAACGTGTCGGCCTGGAAGGTCACGGAAAGCTTTAATGGTTTTAGTCATTTGTTCAATAAGCTCACCATAAGCTTGACGCGGGTCTTTTACTTGCTTCTTGGCATTAGCAAGCACCTGTTCTGCTATCTCAGTAGCTGAGTCCAGTACAGGGTTAAAACGCTGACCTTGTGGGTCAGTGCGTAAGTAGTTTTCAGCTTCAACAAGGTCGTTGACGTTGCGAATCTGGATTACCGGAATATCGTATGCGATAGACGGGTTGTTTACACCCCACACACGCTCAATGTTTTCACGCTTCAGTGATAACAGACCAGCTTCCGCGCTAAGTACGATTGGATTTGGCATCGTTGCCGAAAGCATGGTTTTACCCATACCGGAACGACCGTAAATCACAATCTTAACACCGTTACTAGCTGCTAGACTGTCCGCGCTTACAAGCTGTATAGCCATTAATTAAGCTCCGAATATAAATTGAAGCGCTGCAATAAGCAGCGCAATTGGAACGGCAACAATTGCCAGTGCGAAAGCACTTGTAGCAATAGTACGAATTGACTTAACTTTTTCGTCTTGCACGCCACCCGTAAAGATAGCTAGTAGGTAGTAAAAACAACCCACAAGAAAATAAGTTTTACAAATCAAGTCGAACATATTAGCTCCTTAAACAAGGGGTAAAACTATACCCCTTTTTGCAAATTATTGCGCGTTAATTTTCGCCACAAGCGCGTCCAATTCATCGCACTTTTCGTCTTCAGCAAATCCAAGATCCGCTTTAAGCTGTGCAATTTGACGCATTTTACGCGCTTTAGCTTTAATAACTGCAAACTCTTTTTCAAGCTCAGCTTCTTTCTCAATGCGAGCATTATGAGCATCAACGTCGACTTTGCCAACAACCCACTTGTATGTGAAAGGTGCGTCCATATTAATGTCAGCAAGGGTGTCTACACGTGAAACCTTAACAACGGTTAAACCCGTAGAAGGTGCATCCACAATTACCTCATCACCAACTTCAAGTTCAAGGTCGGTTTTGTAGGTGTACACCTTACCGAACCCTTCACCTTCGTGGTCTTTAAACTGAACGCCAACTGTGGTCAAAGAAGCTGATAGTGAAGCAATAAGATTTTTGATACGCATGGTATTTCCTTTATTTAATGTGAAGGGGTCTAGTTAGAGACCCCGTTGTTTAACTGTGTTTATATTAACACGAATGCTTTCAAAGTATAGATAATAGCGTGACTACTTATCTTCCTTTGGTACAACTAATTTCAGAGAAGGACTAGCATCCTTAGTAACGACAGCTTCGTCGAACAATTCCTTAACCGTATCCGACATATTTTTGTAACCCGCCATAACCAAGCTAGCCTTATACTTAACCGCGTTCGTTAGCTCAGCTTTAGCATCATCACCAAGCTTCTCAAGCTCAGGTTGGATAAGAGCAAAAGCGTCTTCGTCCAATTTGGTGTCCTGCTTATGCACAAGAGTAACTTTATATCCCCCGCCAAGCTGGTGGTGTTGTGTCCCGTATTTAGGGTCAGGGAACAGCTCTTTGGCAAGCTCCTGGCGCTGTGCCATTTCAACTTTTTTAAGGCGTGCTAACGCTTCGCTGTTACCCGCCCACTCCAGGATTTTTTGGTCTAAAGTGAGGTTTTCATTAAATGCACTCATGTTACTCGTCCTTCACAAATACGCCGTCAATCATTGTACCTGTACGGTCTTTGATTTCCATGTATGCTTTGCGTAAGCATTCACTGAAATCTAAGCAGCACTGTTCACACAGCAAAAACAAAGCTGCCATGACCTTGTGCATACTTACGGAGGGATCGCGGTCACGCGCAATATCACCAGCTACGTCTTTAAGGTTTTTAAACACATGTAAACCAATCGCAAGCGCTTCTTTTGTCTTAACACCCGTTTCAAAATCTTTAGGCTGCTTATCCATCTTATAGGTACAAGACGTGAAATTTGTTGGCTCCATGTTAAGCTGTGAAGCAATAATGATAATGACCACAGTAGTATCACCAATTGCGTCCACTAACTTGTCTTTGTCAAATTCCAGAATAGCTTCTGCAACCTCACCACCTTCCTCAGCAAGCTTAAGGAATTGTTGTTTAGGGTTAGAACCTTTAATAAGGTTTCTATCGTGTGCCCATTGCTGGACTAAGCGAGTATTAAAAACTGTACTCATTTTCATTCTCCGGTTGTTTAAAGTAAAGCTAGCTTAGCAGCGCGAACGCCACCAAGCTAGATTCCATCTTAGTTTAGAACTTGGAAGACTTCCGCTGTGGTAGCATACGTGTCAGTCACCTCGTTACGGGTAAGTTGTCGTACTGTACCTGTGCGTTTAAGTTCCTCAAGTGCTTCCCTAACTATTTGCGTAGATTTCTTCCATTGCGAAGGTCTAAATGCTGCACGTCTGGATGCTACCCTTTGGATATAACCCCACGGAATATGCCCGTTAGCCCGCATAGCTTCAGCTTTCGGATGGTAGGTGGTAATATTACCCTCGTAGGTATAAAACGACACCATAATCTCACGAAGCGCACTTAACGACTCGCTTTCGCTTGTGTTAGCTAACAAACCATCACGTACAGAACTATATACAAGGTAGTTGTGTCGCATGACAAAGTCGTAAGCCCAGTCTATATGTATGCGCTCTATAACGGGCCTACTGGGGCAATCCATTGTGGCCAATAGTGCTGCCAGTTTTAATGTCTTAAGGTTAGCACGTGTCCATAAGGACGCTATTACAGGGGATGTCCCGTGCTCGTTTACCTTGTCCGTACACTCCCTGCTGAAGTCTGCAAACCATTTACCCGAGTAAGCGTCTAAGCCAACTTGTGTTACGGGTACAGCGTTAATGTCTACCAGCGCACGCACAGCACCCGTCGCACACTGTATCAGGTGCTGGAGTAGGTGTTGAGGTGGTTCCTGTGCTTGGTATATGGTGTCGTATGGCACATTACCTTTGTAGTGCATAATTAGGAAACGTGACATAAAACCATCGGTAAACATGTCAGGTGTAATACTGTCAAAGAATGGTTCTGGCACGGACTCACCCAAAAAGCTATATCCGACAGCGTAACCCAAATCAACCGACCTTTCGCTAGTTGCGTAACGCATACCACCAGCGACATCAAATTGCCCACTCTTACTGTACATGTCGGTCATACACTCGCGCACAGTAGCAAGCGCACCCCCGCTGTTATTCTCGCTAACCATGTTCTTAAAGACCTTACCAAACTCACTCAAGCATTGGCAGAACTGCGAACGTTCCTTAAATTCTTGGAACATGGAGTTTTCGTGTGTAAAGCGCTTCGACATAACAAATTGCCTAGCACCTATAACACCATGCGAGCGTTCCAGCAACGTCATAAGGTTTTCAGGGTTCTTACTTAACGCGGACTTGCCTGAGCCTGACGGTGCTAGCATCATTAAGTACATGTTTAACCCTGTGCCGCTTATGTTGTACGTGCGACCAAACAATCCACTTGCAACCGCTAATGCTTCAGCAATAGCGAAGTCCTTAATAGGTTTAACAGACTGCGATTGAAAGTAACGCGCAAGCTCACCCATCATTCCAGGCGGGTATTGCAGGTCACCGCCCACAGGTGCAACCGTTCCCACAAGTTCCTCAACGCTACCCTTAGCAACCGCTTTCGCTTTAGCAAGTATAGCTTCATTTGCTAACTTAGCTTCTTCAGTTAGCTTGCGTCTGTGCTCAGCATCAGTATCGTTCTTTTGCACACCGTACTTAATAGCGCGTATAAGCTTGTAATCGGTGCCAAGGTTCTTAAGCTTCTTTTGCTGTTCCTTAACGTTGCCTGGATACCGCTTTTTAATGTCACTTAACGCGCTTAAACGCCACAAGCGCTTACATTGCTCCACATTACGTGTGTAGTATGTAATGATTGTCATAAACGCGCTGTCAGCCTGGCTAGCGTCAAAAGTAAACCCGTAAGCACCTTGATTACGCATTATATCTTCGTAACCCTGCCAGTCGCCACTCATTAAGCAACCAAGCTTTCCACTGTGGTCACCCGCTAACGCCGCTTCCATAATCTCTTCGTCGGACTTAGTTTGCGGAGCACTTACAAAATTAAAGTTCTCAGCGTTCTCATCAACTCTAGCATTAAAGAAGTCAATAACAGCTTGGTCATAAGCAATCGGCAAATCCTTGTAGACGTTACCTGTGCATATAATAAAGCGTTCTCGACTGTACACCTCCAGTTCGTTTGTTTTAATTGCACCCTTAACCTCACCCTTCAACCACAGGTGCAAACCTGTGCCACTTTGGGAAACTTCGGTGTAGGTGTCTAGCCCATTTACTAATTGTACTTGTCGTTCAGTTGCGCTTATAGGGGCATCATCTTTTACGTCCAAGTCAATACACGTGTACCCATCGCCGTCAACCATTACAAAACCAAATCCGCGGTCGGGGTGTTTCGCCAACATAGGTTCTAGTTCGTCAAACGTCAAACAGAAGTGGTAATCGTGTGTACTAAGTGGTTTAAACTTGCCTTCCAGCTCGCACCAGTAAAATGGAGCTTTAGCAAGACCACCGTCACACTCACGTCCTGTAAACGTCCAGCGCGGCATGAGTCTTAATTCAATAGGAATGTTGTAATACATCTACTCACCCTGTTGACGCAGTAAGTCCCAAGCACGTAAATAGTTAAGAATCTCATCAGTACGTTCCCAGAAGAACGTGTTCCCTATTTTAATTGTAGGGAATCGGTGCTTAAGCTTAGCGATAACAGTCGGGCGCGTTACATCAACCATTTCCATGATTTCTTGCGTTGTTATATAGTGCGCGTCAAAGCGCTGCTGTGGGGTTTCAGTCCGTGGAGCTTTGTCAATAAAGCTAGACAGGATCTGTGTGTTTATTTCTGCCATTTTCGTATTTACCTCCGTCAATAGGGTGACCACATTACATGCAAATTGTGTGTAAAACAAGTGTCCTACGTTTCACGCAATTACTTTATAATCATGGCGCTAAACTTTATTGGCACACGTGTTTTTATTATTGGCACACGTAAGAACTTTATTCGTATGCTAATTTGTTAGCGGGTAAATTAAAAGATTTAATGTATGAGTGTATGAATTAAGGCGATTGTAGCCCTGTATCTGTTAAGTTTATTAGCTGGTAAGTTAACTTTTTAGCGGTGTTTGTTAAGTCTTTCAAAATGAACTTTAAATTGACCGATTCGATTCGTAACCTTCGTAACCTATTCGTAACCTCGCCATTTGCTTGTAAGTGTTTGATTTTAAAGGGAAAAACCGAGTTTTCGTACAAGTAACCGAAAAACACATATACCCCCATACTGGCCGGGCCGTAAGCCGCTTTTTTATATGTGTATGTATATGTGTGAGGTTACGAATCAGGGTAGAAGTATAGAAGTAGAAGTATAAATAAATATTTATTTGTATAAGAACTATTATTTATTTATTTATATTAATATATATATTATTGTTTTTTATATATATTTTTTTATTAAAATAAATTTTTAAAGAGCATCCTTGGATCTGTTAAGGATCGCCTTGATACTTTAAATGGTGGCGCCTAGTATGGTTACTACCCGTAACAAATGGGACAAGACGTAAATACTTTGGAGTTACCGATCATTAAATAATCTTTACTTATGAGCGGATAGCTAATAAGGTGTAAGCGCAATTTGCAAAATCCCTCATAAATACAGGAGACAGACATGTCCAACGAGAATACAATAGTGTTAGATGCTCAAGTTCAGCTAATGGACAGCTTTGAGTTCAACCGTTGGGGTAGAAGAAAGGTTATACATGACGAACTTAACGGGATGTTTTCACCAAGCGGTAAACCATGTGACCCACGTGATGTGTATAGGGAAACCACCAGCATTAACTATACTGATTTCAGTTACCGGAATATGTATACTAACTCAGCTTATGTGCAAAAACACTTCCCCGCTTTAGCTAAATATGCAAGTTATCTAGATTACAATTCTTTAGATCAAAATGGTGTAATAGTTAGCTTCGATTTTAAGCTGAGCCCTGAGGTTGCTGATGTGCTTAAAATGCAAGCGTGTATCTTAGACCACCAGCACGAACAAGCGCTTAAAAGGCAAGCTGCTCAGACTGAGTATTGGGAAAAGACAGCTTTAGGTCGCAAAATGCGAATCGACGAATTACGTGGTCACTGGCTAATGGGTCGTTTGATTAAATGGCTATGTATATAAAGGAGAAAGCTAATGTCACAGCGTATAGTAATTCAGAAGCGTAATTGGTATGGTAAGCTAGTCACCATTAAGGAATACAATGGACATGTGTTCGAGTTAGTTGTTAGCACTGGTGGCGTGCTAACTGTACGTCATCTTAACTCGCGTAAAAGCGAGCTGGCGCTTAATGCAAACGAATGGTCCAAAGCGGAGGTGGTCTAATGTCTGACCGTACAATATTTTTAACGGGGTTATCAACAAATAGCGTCTTAATTGCAGACGCAAATACAAGTTCTTTGGACGGTGTTGTTCTGCATACTGGTGACAAGGTCGCAACCCTTAAATCGCCAGATAAGGAAATGGCTGTCGGTGAGATATTTGAAATAAGCTCTTGTCTATTAATTGTCCGTATAAGTGCTACGTTTTACCGTATCTTTTGGAATATTGGGTTCCGCACTCAAGAGTTAACCGTGGAGGGTTTATAATGTGTAGTGAAGCACAAGCGTTAAGCGATTGGTCGGACGGTAGTGAATTAGTAGAACGCGACGACTTTCTATCTAGTAATGAGCGTAACTGGGGTTTAAGCTGTAACGAGCGTATAGCGAAAGCACGCCTATCGCGAAGCAAGCGTAAGCGGGTTAAGCGAAAAGCGCCCACAGCGCATGCAAGGGGCGCGAAAGTCAATATGCGCTGCCATTGTGGCCAGCACTATAAAGCTCGTAAAGCGGATATCCTGCGTAATTGGGGGTTGAGTTGTTCAAAACGTTGTGCAGCTATAAGACGTGAATTCGGACGTCCTGCTGCTACCATATTAGGAGAAGAGTAAATGTCAATTCAAGATGAACTAGCCAGGCGCTATTTGGGTAGACGTGTTAGAAATTTAGGCAAGCGTGTTAGAAGTGAGCAGGGTGTTGAAGGTCGTATTACCGAAATAGACCATGAAAACGCTTTACTTAAGGTTGAATTTTTACCTAACCAGTCTTTTGGACTTTTTTTTAAGCATTGTTGGTACGACCTATCCGCCTTTCAGGGTGAGCATAAGCTCTTCACTATTATCAAACCACGTATGAAACCTGTCGAGGGTGGGCGCTGGGCGTGCTTCCCTGCTGGCGATAGTTGTGCCTTTGCTTTCGCCAGTATGGAACAGGCTTACGTCCATTATTGTTTAATGTATGGGGAACCAGCCCCTTCTGAGTTAGTAGATAAGTACATAAGGAATGTATAATGAGTGAAGTCAGAGGTAGCATTTTTATGAACAGTAAAGGTGAGTTTGCTGTTCTTAGTACCTGCGAAAGCTTAGGTCCCGAACCTAAGCTGAATGTGCAGTTTGTAACAGATATTAATCAAGCTAGCGTTATAAAGCGTGTAACGCGTAATATGCGAGCAAAGCTTAAAGGTTGTGTTCGCTTGGTAGCTGTTGAGAAGCGGTCTGTTGAAATAGTAACGGAAAAGGTTGACATTTAATGGCTGATAAGTATATGTCGCTACCACCTAAACGGGTAAAGATGAAAGACATCCTTTTACCCGTAGGCACGCGCATTAAATTTACCAAAACGCTCACCAGTGGCCCTGACGAGTTCAGTCCGGGCAACCTGTACGCTGAAAAGGATGATCTAGGTGTGGTTGTGGGTCACGATTGCTGGGAAGGGCATCGCGTGAAATGGGACAAGTGGGATGCACCATTTGGCGCTGTACATGGCGATGAGTTCACGCAATACTACGGAGAAGAATAATGTGTGAAGAAGCTGAATACAGACGTAGGGAAATAAAACATGTGTACGCAATGCTTGAAAATATGATTGAGCAGCGTAACGAGCTAGCTAGCTTGATATATAACGCTGCTATTGGTAAGCTGAGCATGAACGTCAATGCTGATTTGGAAAGCATGGCTGAACGCGTGTACGGAATTACTCATATGACTGCTACCCAAATCGAAGAAGACATTAAACGTCGAAAAGGGGTTACAGATGAATAAGCGCCCATCTATTAAAGTTTTGCCTTTACTGTTCTACAAGTACCAGAAAGGTGAGGGGTTCTTTGCTAAGCACATGAACGAAAGGTACGATTATGAGTTGGGGCATTATTATTACCAGCATTTTGACGCTGTGTTCAACCGTGATGGTATATACTATAACCGTAGAACTGGGGTATGCTGGTTTGAAACTAATGGTAAAGCTTACGTTTGCGACAAGAAAGACTTCTTTAACGCACTAGCTGGCTATGAAGCGGGTGAAAAAGATATAAAGCTGTTTAGACAGTTTAAGCTCATTTATGAATACGATAAAAGCGCTCTTAATAAAGAGCAGATGCAATTTCTTATTCACTATTCAAACAATTTGGAAGTACGTAAGCAAAAGCGCCAAAACTTAAAACGTATGCTTATGTTCAAAAGGCGTCTTGGTTATTGGAGTGGCGAATGAGCTTATCGTTCTTACAAAGCGTAGCGCTGGCAGATGCACAGCACACATTTAGCGCGGAACATAATGTGGTCATGCAACCAAGCCACTTTCGCTTTTCCAATCTAGCTTTTGCCGTGCGTTGTGGTATTCTGCAAATTAACTTGAACCTATCGTAACGTAACACGTAAGGAGAATAAATGAGGGTTAACCTGACTGACCCCAAGAGTGAAACCTTCTGCTGTGGTACACTGTGTGACAAGCGTAAAGCGCAAGCGCATATTGACCACATGCAAAGGGTCATTGATGCGTGCCACCAGCTTCTTAACTATGGAGATATGCCTGAAGACATAGTGGCAGAACTTAAATCGCAATTAAGCGAACTAACAACTAAGGATTAATTATGATTAAGCGTAAATACTTCTTTTCTGTAAGAGTAGCACATAACGATGATAGCGGTGATTATAGCTGGTGGCATGATATGATAACGCGCACATCGCTAATGCCTGAGCAAGAAGCAACCATGGAAGTTATTCGTAGGGAAGCCATGGTAGTGCTTGCAGACCGTGTACCAAGAAGAATTTCACGTACAGATGTGGAATTTGTATCTTTTAACAGAATTTAATAGGTGGTAATATGAAGAACTTTAATGGTGCGTACATACGCTGTGACCTTGGTATACGCAAAATACTAAGCGCTAAACCCATAACCAACCCGCCTACAGTACACAGCGAGTACGTTGTTACCGTTGACGGTGGTAGTATACCTATTGAGTTTAAAGCGTCTTACGCTACGTTACAGCGCATTTGCTGCGAACCTGTGCCTGGCGTTAGCTTACTTGGTAAACCTGTTATTGTATGTGATGAACACGGTTCTGATTTTAACAACCTTAATGACGTATTAGATGCTGAAGCGTACTGGCAAGAGCGCAACCGTAAAACTGAGGTATTTGTGGTCACTAGTGTATCATACCGTAACCTACTAGCGGCGACTGAAGTATGTAGCAATACCACCAGCCATAAACCAACTGAAGTTCGTATTAACCAAGCGTCGGATATGTATTCAACATTTATGTTAGGCTTTTTAGCAAATAATGTTGACCTTTAGATATCCATCTGTATAATAGCTTTTGTGGGTTGCAATGGTGCTCCCACAAATTTAAAGGATATCAAATATGTTAATACTTCCTAAATCTTTACTTGCGGTAGTTGGCGCGAACGACATTGCTTTCCCGTTTAACAATACAGCTGAGATGCTTGAAGCTGCAATTGAGAAGCAAGACGTTGTAACTGTAACGGATTGGGTTCACTTGCATGGCTACGTTGTCGCTACAGGCTGGGAAGGTACGCAGCCACACGAAATGGAAGCGCTAGCTAAGAAGGTATGTGAATTAGGTGATTCGGATTACGAAGGTAGCATTTACATAGTATGACTTTTAACAGGGGTGCGGAAACGCACCCTTTTCAGGAGTGCAAAATGAACACCAATCCTTTAGACGTGCTTGTCACGTTGTGCTTGTCGACGTACCTTGCTAACGGCGATAAAAGCAAAGCTGTTACACGCTTAGCGCGTAAGTATCGCAACCTCAACAAAGGTGACATCGGTTTGTGTACCATGCTCACCACTATTATCAATCATGACAACCCTGTCGCGGTTGTTCGTATTTCCTACTTTAAGCTAATGGGAGTTGAATATGTCGCAAAGTAACCCACACTACGAAGCGCTAGAAGCTATTGAGCACTTTTATGGCAGAAAGCGTGCGGAACGTTCGCGTGTACCCCTTATTAACCACATACACGAAGGGTGTGCAATTATTGACGCGCTGTGCTACACGTGGTTCACATGTCGCAAGCATGAATGCGATATTCTTAAAGCTGCTTTTTGCATTCACCCAATTATACAACCCGATGTACATCGCCCTGAAATGTGGAAACCGCTTGTTGAGCATTTACCCCCACGAGTAGTTGAACTGGCTGTTAATTATTCACGTTGTGCTAATGCGTACCTATGTACGCCCGATAATGATTGGGTAAGCGCCACAGCTGACGTACACGCGAAGGTAAAACCACACTCGCCAACACGTGACACCTACGTTCTGCTAATGGCTGATAAGCTGCAGAACAAGAAGGATTTCATGCGTTACCGTTACGGTAGACACGATCGTAGTGATCAGTTACACTTCTATTTTGAACTATGGTTAAAATACTTACGGGAGTACGTATGAGAAACAATAAAAGGCGTATTCGGGACGGTCAGATACAAGATTGTCTTAATTTTATGGACGCACATAACCACGACGATGCGCCAGATGGTGCGTGGCAAGGTATTCTGGAAAATGCGGTCGATATATTTAACGAAAGCGAAGGGACTGATTTTGACAGTTATGATATGTTTATTATGTGGGTTGAATCACGAGGTACAGACGCAAAATGAAAAGTAAAGTAGAAAAGAGCATTGTTGACCCTACACTATCACCGCGAACACGTGCGATGTGTGGTGGTAAACCTAATTCAGGCAAACTTATTATGTCAGGCCCAATTGAGAAATTGGATAACAAGCACGGGCAGATATTCGCGCATTGTAAAGATGCGATATATACCCTTGTGTTTACTGGTGATGTACTAAAACGGAGCTTCTTAGATGCGTACAATTCGACTAGACCCCAAAAAGCGTGAGCGCTTGATAAAGCTTGCACCTACTGTGACCACACGTCCCGAGCTTGCTAAGGCCGCTAAGGTAAGCTTGTTCACAGTTAACCGTTATGCACAGCACGACGATGAACTCCACCGTATTCTTATCGGTTACGGTAAAGAACGGATGGAAAAGTGGCGTAAAAAGGTCATGGCGGTTAAGTACGCAGTTGAACATGAGAATATGGAAACCGTCAAAGCGTGTAAACTGGTGGGTATAGCAGCGAGCACATATTACCGCGCAGCTGATGTACTTGGTATTGTGGTCAAAACTAAAGAGCGCAGAGCAATTGAACGCTGTGAAGCTGCTCACTATTACCGTAAACAGGGTGTAACCTTACAGCAGGCATGTCGCCAAGCTAAGGTATCACGTTCAACCTACACCAAATGGAAGGAAGAAAATGGGTATTAAAGACACAAATATTTTATTCTGGCTTCGCTTTGCAGCTTATTCACTTTTAATTGGTGGCGGTAGCTTTGTTGTACTTTTGCTGTGCGAGCTCATGTATTTATTAACGCGCTAGCAGCACACAGCGCCATTTTTGCTGGTGGGGTGGTGTGCTAGCTTACCTAACCCCACAAAAACCCCTTAAAATCGCATACAGCGCGGAGCGATTAATGATCTTGTACTACAAACCGTATAGCTTTACTATGCAATCCTTACAACAAAAGAGGAAAGATAAAATGCCTTTGCAAGAACTGAAACAAACACAAAGGGATGCTTGCGTTGCTACGTGTTGCGCCATGTTACTTAACCGACCTGTTGAAGATGTAATTGAAGAATTTCACAAGGAGTTCACCAACTATCTTAAAACGACAGATGGCTATTTAGCTGAGCATGGTGTTAAGGTGCAGCGCACTGAAGACCGAACAACCCTCCTTTTCAATCGGATTTACATGTTGCTCGTACCATCCCTTAACACGCCAGGCATGTTCCATCAAGTGCTTGCAGATACACGACACGGTAAAGTTGTTATTTACGATCCTTCCCGTAATCTACGTTACAGTATGGAACCGGAAGGTGAAATGGAACGTCAATTGCTGTCTTGGGTAATTGATTATGAAGTGGTTGAAGCCCCTGCTCTTAAATATAAGCTTGAGGTGCATTAAATGGGCATACATGTCTTAAACAAGGGTAAAGCGGGTGAGCGGGAAGCTATTAAGTTTCTCCAGCCTATTATCGACAAGGCATACGAACTGGCAGGATTAGAGCCTGTTGAGCTATTTCGTAACCAGAACCAAAGTGCATTAGGTGGGTACGATGTAGACGGCTTGCCTTGGTTAGCGCTTGAAATAAAACGACAGGAAACACTTAACCTCAATGCGTGGTGGAAACAAGTCACAACCGCGTGTGCAGACAATCAAGTGCCTGTTGTTATGTTTAGGCAGAACCGTAAGCAATGGCGCTTCCTTACTGTGGGTTGGATACACACTGGCGGTCAGGGTTATGTAACAGCGCGTGTGGAGTTAAGTAAGGAAGACTTCATTAATTGGTTCGAACAAAGACTTTTACACTATATTGAGGAAACACGTAATGATTAGTATGCTAGCGCACCTAATAGGGTTAATTGGAATGATGCTGGTGGTACTGGCATTTTACCAGACGGTTGAGGGTAAGTGGGACAGCCAAGGCCATACGTTTAATGTGGTCAATTTAAGCGGTGCTATACTTCTGCTTATAAGCTTGATAGTACATTTTAATTTAGGTTCGTTTATAATAGAGCTGTTTTGGATTGCTATAAGCATTAAAGGGCTTGTGCAGTACCACAGGAGGACAACCACTTTAAAAGTTCAAAGTTAGTTGCTTGACACACTTCCTGTATGATGTATAATTAAAGGGTGGCTTCGGTCACCCTTTTTATTGGAGATTTGTAATGCCTTACACGCTTGAAGAGTTATTAGCCATCAAAGACGAAATAACCTTTAATCGAGCTTTAAATAACCTAGACCCGAATGATGACAACTTAGACAAAGTTGCTGAGATTGAGTTCTATCGTACTCACAGTAAATTTTGTGGAGAAGTACGGGTCACATATTACGAGGAAAATTAGTGAAAATTGTAGAAGTAGGTAAACGTGATTTTTGCAATGTATGTCATGTTTTTGGTTGCACGCAAATGATTGAGTTCAGAGCTGTGCTTATTGAAGAAACCCCCATTTTTAATGTCTGCAAAGATTGTGCAGAACAAATTGGGAAACTATCTGAGGATATTAACGAATGACCACATTTAAACCAATGCTAGCAGTGAACAGCAAGCCCGAAGACTTAAAAGAACCACAATACGGTTCGCTTAAGCTTGAGGGTGTACGTGCAATATTTACACCCGAAGACGGGTTGGTGGGACGCAGCCTTAAACCCTGCAATAATCAACTACTTTACGAGCGCGAAGACTTCCAGCGTATTGAGCAGTATTGCAGCGACAACGGCATTTACCTTGAGGGTGAATTGTACGTACACGGTTGGACGTTTAATCGTATTGATAGTTGTATACGCGGCAACGGTAACATAGACGCAAACCAACTTGAATTCCATGTGTTCGACTGCTACGTACCAAGCCAACCGGAAGCAACATTTACACAGCGTATAGAGTTTTACAAGTTCGCTGTAGGCGAGTTACAGCGCTTAGGGTTAACACATGTAAAAGCGTGCCCCCAAACGCTTATGGGCAGCGCTAGCGACATTACAGACGCGTATGTGTGGGCTATTGAAAACGGGTACGAAGGTTTTTGCTTAAAGCGTGCAGACGGTGCATATAAGCATGGTCGCAGCACCCTAAAGCAAGAGCTATTTACACGCATTAAACCCGAAAACACTTATGACGCTGTGGTGCTGGATATTATTGAGCGTTTTGAGAACCTTTGTGAGAGTGAAGTTAACGAGCTTGGTTACTTATACAAGAAGCAGGATAAAGCTCAAAAGCGCGGCACAGGCATGGCTCAGACTGCTGTGGTGTATTGCCCGCAAATTGGTGAAATACACAAAGTATCTCTTACCAAGGGTCTAACGGACGTTGATCGTATGCGTATTTGGGAAGACAGCGAGTTCTACAAGGGTAAAGTGATGCAATACGTTGGCATACCTGTGCCCGGACAAAAAGTACCACGTTCGCCGCGTTTTGATAAATGGCGTTTAGACATAGAAGCTGTTTACTTACGTCACGACCCTAGCGACAGCATTTTAATTGATTGGCAGAATGAAGCTCAGGTTTACATTGACCAAGGCTGCGAAGAAATTACGCGCGAAATGTTTATAGACTTGTATCGAGCAGACTGGTCGCTATCGCATAGTAAGTAAAGTTCATTCGTTGGAATGTTAAAAAGCTCGTAACCTTCGTAACCTGAAAATACCGAGCTCGTAACCTTGTAAGTTATTGTTTTATAAAGGAAAAACTCGATTCGTAACCTCGTAACCTGATTTCGCACATATTGGCCGTATAAACATTCTTATATATGTGTATGGTTACTAGGCTACGAATCACCGTACTAATATCTATCCGGATGTATAAATTAATATAAATAAAAATATATATTTATTATAAATAATTGTTTTTATTAAAGTTTTTATTTGTTAATTTTAAAAAGTTTGCATCATATGATATATTAAATGGCGTAACATTTTAGGTTACTTTTGAGGTTACGAGGTTACTTTGCGCTTAGTCTAGTAAGAACGCTGAAGCAAGCGCACAATATACAGACGTTAAATTGTGGTCACATAGGAGACACAGAAATGGCAAATATAGTACAGATGGACGAACCGCTCACATTTGGTAAGCGTCAGGGTTGGACAGGTAAACAGCTACTTAAAGATCCGAGTGGTTGTAATTACCTTGCGTGGGTGTATAACAACACCGACATTCAAATTGATGCGCGTATTGTTGGTGTGCTTAAGCTTATGGGTCTGATTGAATTTAAACGAATCCGCCTCAATTCGCTTATTGATGGTAAGCGCACAATTCTAAATGAAAGTCAGATGGAAATGGTGCAAGACAATATTGATAAGTTACGTGAACGCTTAGCAATAAGCTCGCATGATGCCCTTGCAAGAACGAGAGTAGCATGGCCAGGCTCCTTTACTTTGCAAGGTGGTGATAGTGTGAACACCAACTTTGACGCTGAAAAACTAAAGGAAGCTATGGTGCGTGTGGGTAATGCTAGCGTGCTTATTGGTCGTGAGGTTAACGTGGGAGTACCTGTATCACCTAATTGCAGAAGTGCAATTAAAATCACAGGTTATTAATTAAACTTGGTTCCGGACAGTTGACGGGTGCGATTCTATTAAGCTAGTATGCGATGATAATAACTAGATTTTAGAATTAACCCCGTCAAACAAGGAACTAAAGATGACTTACGATCCTAACGCGTTTGTCACTGGAGAAGTTTCCTATACAGATAGCGAAAAAGAACTACGTGACAAATTCATAGTTGAATATTTAAGGGATTATAATTCCTATGCGGCTTGTGTGCGTTTAGGGTACATGGACGAAATGGCTCTGGAAGAAGCGCAAAAGCTAATGGAAGAGCCCTATGTGAAGCGCGGTATTGCAGACGCAGAAGCTGCCCGAGCTGTTCACCTAAGCAGTAAGAAAGACGCAGATTTAAGCAAGCTACCTGACGGGTTTGTTCCCCACGAAGAAGAAACTGACCGACAACGTATTGTGTCGGGTTTATTCCGAGAAGCATTTTACAAGGGGCCAGGCTCAACCCATTCATCCCGCGTAGCAGCATTATCCGCCTTATCCAAAATCTACAAGCTAGATAAAGAAGAAGAGAAAGTAGCTGAAATCGTTAGCCGTGTTATGGTTGTCCCTGCTGTTGGTAATGTTGACGACTGGGAACAAGCGGCATCCGAACAACAAGCAGAACTGAAACGGACGGTAACACAATGACCCCTAAACGTATTACAGTACATTCCAGCGCTACACAGCCTAAAACATACCTGACAGCAGACGATATCCGCAAAATGCACCTTAAGCGTGGGTGGAGTGATATTGGATACCACTTTGTTATTCGTACAGACGGGGCTGTGGAGCGCGGCAGGCCACTTACTAAGCAAGGGGCGCACGTATACGGTCATAATAAAAATAACGTTGGAATCTGCCTTGTAGGTGGCATAGACGAACGAGGTGTGGCTGAGTTTAACTATTCAGGCGCACAGTTGCACGCCCTGTATGCTCTGATATGTGAGCTGTGTGAGGATTACGGAATTCCATACGAAAAGGTATGTGGTCACAGGGATTACAGCCCCGACACAAACAACGACGGAAAAATTACACCAGATGAGTATGTAAAAGAGTGTCCGTGCTTTGATGTTCGTGGTTGGTTTATTCGTAAACTTCAATCTGATGGGGTAGAATTATGAGCTGGTGGAATCCTTTAAGCTGGGGAGATAAAGCTGCCGACAACGTGCTGGACAAAGATAAAGGGCTCGCTGTAAAGTTTGGGGGGTTTGTAAACGATTTGCATTACAGCGATGCGGAGAAAGCGAAGGACAACCAGACTGTAATCGAGTTTGCAATGCAACGTCTTAAGCTGCTAGAGCCTTTTAAAATAGTTCAGAGGGTAATAGCGGGTGCGACGTTGTTCCTATGGCTTTTTGTGGGGCTTAATGTGTGTGTTTCGATATGGGTACATGCAGCCACTAAAGAAATAAAAATAATAGATGGTAAAGAAGTTGTCACCTCAATTGATGCGCGAACTGATTTTTTAGAGTTTGCCTTTAGTGACTATGTATTTTGGCCTGTTATATGTGTATTTACGTTATACTGTGGTGGCGGTGTTGCACGGTATTTCAGGAAAGACAACCAGACCGATTAATAAGGGCGCGGCTATGCCACACAATAAGATCACGATAATTGAAACTATACTTTTCGCAATTTTTGCGGGGGCGGGTGGTATGTTATCTTATTTACTCAAATCTATAAGTAGAAACGAGCAACCAAAACTAACAAGAGCGACAATTGAAGCAATGTCTTCAGCGTTCGTTGGTCTTATTGCTATGTTGGCATGTAAGGCTATGGATGTTGATGTTTACTGGTCAGGTGTCATTGTGGGTGTGTTTGGTTGGATAGGGGCTGAGACAAGTATGCTTGTCTTTACCCGCTTAGTTAAATCACGTTTAGGATTAGGTAGTAACGATTCATGCAAAAAACCTTAACGGATTTAAGTAGCATTGAAGTTGTATGGGAGCCACAGCCGGGCTCTCAAACGCTTGCAATAAGCTGCCCATGTAATCACATCCTAATGGAAGGGACACGTGGGGGCGGTAAGACTGATAATCAGATTATGTTTTTCAGAAGGTTTGTTGGTATTGGGTACGGTGCATTTTGGCGCGGAGTTATATTTGACCGAGAATACAAAAACTTAGACGACCTTATTGTAAAATCACAACGTTGGTTTAAGCAGTTCGACGACGGTGCTAAGTTTTTAAAAGGTGGCGGCGATTATAAGTGGGTCTGGCCTACAGGTGAGGAGCTGCTTTTCCGTCAAATGAAAACCGAAGACGATTACTGGAAATACCATGGTCAAGAGTTCCCTTATATTGGGTGGAACGAATTAACCAAACAACCAAATTCGAACTTGTACGATATGATTATGTCCTGCAACCGTTCAAGCTTTCTACCAAGGGAGCATACTCCGCGTGAGCTGCTCACGTTTGATAATGAAGGTAATATTATTGACGGGTTATTACCTGAACTCCCTTTGGTAGTTTTTTCTACTACGAACCCTTACGGCGTCGGACACAATTGGGTGAAACAACGCTTTATTGACCCCGCGCCTGCTGGTAAGGTTGTTCGCAATACTAAAAACGTTTTCAACCCACGTACACAGAAGCGGGAGAATATCACCAAGACCCAAGTACGCATATTTAGCTCATACAAAGAAAACAGATTTCTGTCACCTGAGTACGTACTAGAGCTTGAGTCCATTACAGACCCGAACAAGCGTAAAGCTTGGTTGGAAGGGAATTGGGACATTACGTCTGGCGGTATGTTTGACGATGTGTGGTCAACTGAAGCTAATGTAATAGACGGTTTCCGCATACCTGACGAATGGCGTATATTTAGATCGTTTGACTGGGGTTCAAGTAAGCCTTTCAGCGTAGGCTGGTGGGCTGAAAGTGATGGTAGTGATTACCTTGACCACAATGGGCATTGGCGTTCAACTGTGCCTGGCGACATATTCCGCATTGCAGAATGGTACGGCTGGAACGGTGTTCCTAACGAAGGTTTACGAATGCTTGCTGGTAAAGTAGCTGAAGGCATTATTAGGCGTGAGCTTAAGTGGGGTATATATGGTAGATGTAAGCCTGGCCCAGCTGATGGTAGTATATGGGACGATGTCAACGGCGTCTGTATAGCAAGAGATATGGCTAAAAAGCGCAGGGTTGACGGTAAGCTGCGAAAAGGTGTAGCATTTAGTAGGGCCGACAAATCGCCTGGCACACGTAAAGGCGGATGGGAAATGATGCGTATAGCTATATCTAACGCACACCCTAACGAACATGGATATCCGAGGGAAGAGCCCGGCTTATTTGTGTTTAGAAATTGCGATCAATTTATACGAACTGTTCCAAGCTTACCTCGTGACACAGTTGATATGGACGATGTAGATACAGATGCTGAAGACCATATTGCGGATGAAAGTCGTTACGTTGTGTTAAGTTGCGGTAACAGGTTTAGAGCTGCTTCAACTACTGGACACTATTAAAATGACTATCGAAGTTAAAAACAAAACTCAGGCGCTATTAACTAACGCCCATCCCCTGTACACAGCTATGCAAGAAGTCTGGGAACTTGGGCGGGATAGTTTTGGCGGTGAGCCTGCTATCAAAGATAAGCGGGATAAATACTTACCACCGACATCAGGTATGCGAAATGATGGGTTCGGTAAGGTTGCAAATAGTGAAGGTGATCTTGCGTACGAAGCTTATTTAATTCGCTCATACTACCCTGACACTTACGCTGAAGCTGTGGAAAGTGCTGTTGGCGTTATGCACCGTAAACCGGCTCAAATTGAGCTACCGAAACGAATGGAAAGTTTGTTTGATGTCGCTACCAATGACGGTGAAGATTTGCAATTGCTTTTACGCCGTATTAACGCAATGCAACTTACGGAAGGGCGGCTTGGGTTACTTGGCACACTTGAAGAAGTAGACGGTAAGGTTATGCCGAAGCTTATTGTCCATAATGCGCTGTCTGTTTTTAATTGGGATGACACCCTTAACCAAGATGCTGGACAAAACTTACGCTTCATTGAAATTAATGAAAGTGACTACAAGATGTCACCAAGCTACTCATGGGAATGGAAAAACAAAGTTCGCGTGTTAGCAATCATAAACGCTGAAGGTCAGATAGTTGGTTTTGACGAAGAAGGTGAGCTTGAAAGTGGTGTATACGGTTATGCTATACTTGACGACACTCAAGCGGAACTTCAGTCTGCGACGTTTGAAGAAATAACCTACAAAGGCACTGAGCTTGATCGTATACCATTTACGTTCATTAATAGTAAAGACTTAAGCTGTGTTCCAGACAAACCCCCTTTAGATGGGCTTGCACGTCTAGCGTTAGCTATTTACAGGGGCGAGGCGGATTACAGACAGAACTTATTTATGCAAGGACAAGACACATTAGTTCGTATTGGCTTTGTGGAAGGTACAGATGAGAATGGCGACAAAATACGTACTGGCGCTGGCGCTGCAATTGATGTTCCTGTTAATGGCGATGCTAAGTATATCGGCGTGGATGGTAGCGGTCTAAGTGAGCAGCGAGAGTCGCTTAAAAGCGATTATGAAAAAGCTGATAAAAAGACAGCTAAACTTATGGCTAATGGTAGTAACGAAAGCGGTGAAGCGTTAAAAGTACGGGTCGCAGCTCAAACAGCAACTTTGCCACAAATAGCTGAAACTGGTGCAGCGGGTCTTGAAAAGGTTCTGCGTGACTTAGCTGTGTGGCTGGGCGAAGACCCAGACAAGGTTGTGGTCAAACCAAATCTTGAGTTCGCTGGTACTAACGGTGACGGTCAGACACTTACACAAATTGTACAAGCTAAGACGCTTGGCGCACCTATTAGCGAGCAGTCGATTCACGCATGGATGGCTGAGCAAGGTTTTACAAACCTGTCTTATGAAGAGGAAATGGCTTACATAAGCGGGGAGGAGCCCAAAGTATAATGGCTACTACAATTAAGACGGTGACGGGTGAAAAAGCTCGTCACGTTACTGCTAAGGTAGACGCTAAAATAGACGACAGAATTAAAGAACTTCGGTCTATGGGTGTTAATAGCGTTGAAGCTATTACCGTTAAAGACGGTAAACCAAGGAGTATAATCCGTGCCTAAAATAAACATGAACATGAGGTCACCGGATTTGCCCGAATGGTTTGACGGTGTCCTTGAAGACGTATATGTACCAATGATCGAAAAGGTATCAGCGGTTTTAGCTGAACAATATGGTGTTGATGCTAAAGCACCAGCTGAAATCCAAGATGCTATGCGTCAGGGGTACATAGACGATGTTGAATGGACGGTAACTGTGCAAGCTAATGACCGTGGCGCTGCTGTTAATATTGTGGGCCCGGGCGTTACCATTCGTAGGCAAATTAACAAAAGCAGGGGTTTCATATATCATGCTTATTTTGAACTAGACCCTGAGCTTCAGGGTAAAGGTATTGCCACGCACGTGCTAGAGAGTACCGTAAAGCTTAAAAATAAGACGGGTATATCTAAAGTTACACTAAATGCAAACATTGACGTAGGCGGATATGCTTGGCTTAGAAAAGGTTTCTTCCCTAGCGATGGCCTTGAAGACCTGTTAGCTGAAGCGCGTAGCGTTGCACGGCGTACACAAAACAGAGTTCTTTATGAGGAATTTGAAAAACTGTCGAAGCGAATGAGCCAAAAGGAACTTCGGGGTTACTTTTTGAGCGACGATTTTAGGAAGTACAAGGATCTGTTCTTGGGTACAATGTGGAACGGGGAGACCAACCTAAATGACCCAATTTCAGAAACGGCTTTTACTAAGTCCGCAAAGAGCGCATACGAAATGTTTGCACGTGGTATAGGTACGCCAACCACAGCCAACGAAAAGGTTCTAAGCGGGTTAGTTAGACATCAGACCTATTTAATGCGCTATGCGGCCGCTCTGCGAAACGGTAGCATTAGTGAGCTTCAGGACACTGAAGCTGAATTGCGTAAATACCTCATGTATTTTGCAGATGGCATGGAAGGGATTAGTGTAACAAGTAAAGAAGCTGAAAAGGAATTTAAACGACTTGAAAAAGACATATACGCGCTAAGGGAAGAAGCATGGGACGAAATTAGAGATAGCATTCCAGAGGAGATGCTTGCGTATGCTAAATATGAAGCGGGTGCAACTTTGGCAATTATTGAGGGTGCTTTCCCTGTTGCGTTAGGTTTGCAACCATTAAGCGCTGACCATATAAAGCGCATAGTCAGCGCACAGCCGTTTGAAGGTCGTACCCTGCGGCAATGGTTAAGCTACAACCAACAAATCGACACACAGCGCATTACGCGGGCTGCTAAAATGGCAATTGTGAACGGTGAAACCCCTACACAGGTGGCGCGTGCAGCTTTAGGGACTAAACAGCTCAATTACAAAGACGGTAAAGCGCGTAAGGCTTTTAACGATATTGAGTCCGTTTACCTAACAGTAACGAACGGTATCAACAACCAAATTAAGTCGGACCTGTATGCGGAGAACAGCGACATAATTGATAAAGTTATGTTTGTGGCCACATTGGACGTCCGTACGACATTTGAATGCGCTGGTAACGATGGGAAAGTGTTTAAGTTAGGGGAAGAGCCCAAGCCACCGTTACACTTTAGATGTCGGTCTTTACTAGTGCCATATATTAACCCTGATAACTTAAACAGACGTGGATTTGACGCGAGTACAGAAAAGCAACTTCTTAGGGAGTTTAGCGAAGAAAACGACTTGGGACAAATTCGTAGTTATGATACGTTGCCTAAGGGGTACAAAACAAAGTACAATGCCTGGGCACGTAAACGAAAACGTGAACTAGTTGGACAAGTGCCAGCAACACAAAACTTCGATACTTGGTTGCGTAACCAACCCCTAGAATTCCAGAACGAATACTTGGGGCCCGGGCGAGCTGAGATTTTCCGTCAAGGTAAGCTCACTCTGGACAAGTTTGTGACTCGTGATGGGTACGAACTTACTATTGAAGAACTTAAAAAGCTTGCAGAAAAAGCTTAATTACAATCAACATGAACATGGGTTCATAGGAGTAACAAATGAAAAAGCAACTTCTTTTACACACGGCAATTTTAAGCGCATTAGCGGTATCAGCACGTCCAGGCGACGATGGTGATATTATGCTTAATACATCTTATGATAGCATTGACTCTGTACCTGAAAACTTCCGTTCCCTATATAGCGAGCAAGATGGTAAAGCGGTGTTGAGCAAGGTTGTCGGTTTGAAAACACAAGACGACATTAACCGCTTGCAAGGTGCGCTAGAAAAAGAGCGTAACGACCACCGTCAGGTGAAGTCTATGCTCGGTAAGCTTGGTGATCGTAGTATTGACGATGTGCTTGCTGACCTTGACCGTTTACCAGCGCTTGAAGCCGCTGCTAAGGGTGCGGACAACATTGACGAGCAAATTGCTGGTCGATTGCAACAAGAAACAGCTCCGCTCAACCGTAAGCTTAACGAGTACGAAGGTAAGATTGAAGAGCTTAGTACGTCATTGCAAGAATATAAGACACGTGAAATCCATCGGGATATCAACGATGTTGTTGGGAAGTTTGCGACAAAGTCAAAAGCAATTCCGGAAGCTATTGAAGACATCCAATTTATGGCGCGTAGTATCTTTGAAAAGAACGAAAGTGGTGATGTGGTTGCTAAAGCTGGTATTCCAGGCGTTACGCCCGGCATTACACCTGAAGTCTGGCTTGTGGAGCTGCAACAAAACAAACCTTACTTGTGGCCACAATCTAACCTTCCACAGATGGGTAAAAGCGGTAAAGTTGTTGGCGGTAACAACCCTTGGAGTAAGGACAGCTGGAATATGACCGAGCAGGGTAAGATTCTACGCGAGAATAGACAGAAGGCTGAGCAACTAGCTGCTCAAGCTGGTACAACTATTGGCGGTCAGCGTCCAAATTAATTTAAAATAAAATTTGCCTATCTGTTAGCAGATTTTATATATTAAAGCAACTGGAGCCGTGATGGTGAAAGTTGCTTTTTTTTGTTTTAGCCGCGGTCATGGGATTCGCTGCTACAAATTATGAACACAATCATTTTTTAAACGCCAATCCCTTTAGGAGGACACAATGGCTAAGCTATTAATTACAGGGGCTATGCCTGCTATTGCAGTGGCACTTCGCTCACTACGAGCTGGTGACGATGGTACTACTCAGGTGGAAGATGTAATCGTACCGGAAATTTTCACTAGTTACGTGCAGCAAATTACCGAAGAAAAATCCCGTCTAATCCAGTCTGGTGCGATGGTAACTGACCCAATGATCAGCGAAAAGCTTGCTGGCGGCGGTCTTACTTTTAACATTCCTTCTTGGCAGGACCTTGCGAACGAAGAAGAGAATATTTCTGGTGACGCTGAAGACGACGAATTCACTGGCGGTAGCGCTAACAGCCGTCCGAAGAAAACTAAGTCTGGTAAAGAAGTGGCGACCCGCTTGTCACGTAACCAATCTTGGTCTTCAACTGATCTAGCGTCTGACTTAGCTGGTTCTGACCCGATGAATTCAATTGCCAACCGTGTTGGTGGTTACTGGACTCGACGTCTACAGGCTGCTTTTGTTGCAACCGTTAACGGTATTTACGCAGCTAACGACAAATCTGGCAACCCGCACCAAGGCGACATGACAAACGACATTTCTAGTACAGCATACAGCAAAGGTGTTACCGACTTTAATGCTCCGGCATTTATTGACGCTGCTGTTACTATGGGTGACAGCATGGAAGATCTTGGCATGGTAATGATGCACTCGATTGTATACGCTCGAGCGCAGAAGAACAACCTTATCGAGTTCATTCCTGATGCACGCGGTGAAGTTAACATCCCTACGTTCCTTGGACGTCAGGTAATTGTTGATGATGGTGTAACTACCGATAACGCTGGTGTGTTCCACACTTGGTTGTTCGGACGTGGTGCGTTCCGCTTCGGTTCTGGTTCACCTAAAGTGCCAACTGAAACTAAACGTTATCCTAACTCTGGTAACGGCGGCGGTTCTGAAGTTCTTTACAACCGTGTTGAGTGGTGTATCCACCCTACTGGTTACAAGTTCGCAATTACTCCAGACGAAGGTGGTCCGTCGAACGCTGCTACTGCTGGCGGCCTGGCGAACGAAGATTCCTGGACCCGCGTTTACCCTGAGCGTAAGCAAATTAAGATGGCGCGTTTAATTACACGTGAATTTTAATTTAACTGGCAAGGGGGCATAAGCTCCCTTGCAAGTATCTAAGGAGACATTATCATGTCACAAAAGCTTATTGAAGCTCTTCAGTCGTTAGACACACAAAACGACGACCATTGGACGCAAGACGGTTTACCGCGTCTTGACGTACTTAAGAATGCTATGGGTGAATCTGTTAGCCGGGGCGATATTGCTGCTGTATCTAAAACGTTTAACCGTTTTAACGCTGTGATTGAGGCTGAAGAAGGTGAAGCAGATGAACAAGCGGAACAAGAGACGCAACCTGAAGCGGAAACAGAGGTCAAGGAGACTACAACAGAACCACCTGTGGTCACTGACACCGAAGTAGAAGGTAAGTTAAGCGAAGCAGCTAAAGCGGAAATGGAACTTTCCGAAGCGCGTATAGCGCTAACTGAAGCTCAGAAGCGTTTTAAAGCTGCTCAGGTGAAAGCTGACGAGTTCCGTCGCGCTAAAGCCAATGACCAGCAAAAAATTCCGCCTCACCTAGCTATCAAAGCTTTCCAACGTTCGCAGCAAGCGCAGCGAGCCAAAGAAGTTGGCACAGCGGAAGCCTTCAGAAAACTTACTCAAGGTGCTACACCTGAGGAAGTTGCAATGATGAAACAAAGTCTTAACGACATTTTGTAATTGCTTACGCCCAGAAACAAGCAAACACAGCTTAGGTACACAGCTACAACGGCAAAAAGTAATACCTAACTGACCCTAAGTAATTAAAAACCCCCTTACGTTCGCGCATAGGGGTTTTTTATTGGCTGTTGTTTTATCCTGCTTTAGCTTGACTTTTATGTTAACCTGTAACACAGGTGAGATAAGAAGGGTAATGTGATGACTTTTAAAGTAGAGGATGGCACAGGGCTTCCGGATGCTACTAGTTATGTGGACGTTGCTTTTGCGGATAGCTATTTTGAACGCATAGGGTTTACAGCTTGGGCGTCAATGGAAATACCAGCAAAAGAGAACGCGCTAATGAACGGAACTGAGTACGCTGACATTCGTTGGGGTTCGCGTATCGGTGGCACACTGTTAACGCTTGCACAGGCGTTACAGTTCCCCCGCAAAGGTTTGTATGACCGAAATTGGCGTCCGGTGACAGGTGTTCCATTAAACTGGAAGAAGGGCGTGTGTGAATATGCAATGCAAAGCACTAAAGGTCCGTTAATTAGTGACACCCTTAGCGCTGACGCCGCTTTAACAAAGAAAAAGGTTACTGTGGGCCCAATTACTACCGAAAAGGAATTTGCAGACCCTACGTCAAAAGGTGCGCTTCCGACGTACCCTAAAGCTGACGCATTCCTTAGGGGTTTCATGTCGGGTGGTGGTTCGAACGCTAAAGTAATAAGGAACTAACATGTCTAGTGATGCTTTTTATAACGAACTGTTACCCGAAATAAACGCTACAATTGACGAATTTGGAACTTCATTTGTTGTCAAAACGCCAGGCTCGTACAATGAGGATATGAGCGTGTCACCAGATACGGAACGAACCGTTCAAGGTGTGGTTGCAGACCAAAACTTCCAGTTCCCGTTAGGCTCAATCGGTTCATCCGGTTCACAGGGGCAGAATGCTAGTTGGTCTAACCGGAAGCAAGTCTTATTGAAAGCAGAAGCCGACATTAAGGAAAGTGAGCATTTAGTTTTTGAAGGTAATGCTTACCCGTTAAACAAAGCGCAAACCATTAAACCCGCTAATGTCGTTCTTTTGTATATTGTGGATGTAACGCGATGAGTTTTGGTTGGGATATTACTTTCTTTACCGCTAAGACAATAGATAAAATGAATAAGGTCATTCGTATGAGTGCATATGACCTTTTCGCTTCCATTGTTTTGGAAACACCAGTAGACAAAGGTGTCCTTCGGAATAACTGGTTTGCTTCTATTGACGCCCGAAGCGGGGAAACTACTACGGAAAAAGATCCTAGTGGTGCAGCTACCACAAACCGCATTAATGAAGTGTTGAAGAACGTAAAGCTGGACGACCTCATATACCTTTCTAATAACCTAGCTTACGCATTACCGATAGAGTTTGACGGACATTCTGGTAAAGCACCTCACGGGATGGTTCGTGTTAACACTGTACGCTGGGAAACCATTGTAGCTAACAACGTGAGGAGATTCAATAAATGAGCGCGTTTTATAAAATTGAAAGAGCTTTGCTAGACAGCGTGAGAGCGTTGGAATTGCCCCTTGATATGGAGTTCCCGAATATGGATTTGGACTCTGACGCTAAGGGTGACGCATGGGCGAAAGTGAGTATCCTTACCGCGCAAACCACTGTGGCCACATTAGGCTCAGACGGTGAGGACAATAATCCGGGCATTTTACAGATTGACGTAAACGTATTACGCGGCAAAGGAACGAAGCGTATGCTGGACTTAATTGATACCATTTGCACATTTTACACAGCAGGAAAAGCTTTGCAGTTTGGGGGTGAAACTGCTAAAGTTACTAACGCCTCCGTGAGCCCCTTGCGTTATGTGGACGGGTATGCTAGGAGGTCCGTTTCAATTACTTACTACTCTAGAACATTTAGGAGCTAAACATGGCTGACGGTAGCAGACACAAGCTGTATTCTGTAGCTGAAGCGGTGCGAGGTAGTACACCCTCTAATCCCGCTTTGCAGAGTATGCGAATTACAGGTACGACATTAGGCCTGGCAAAAGATTCATTACAGTCAAATGAAATTCGTTCGGATCGTCAAATTGCTGACTTCCGCTTAGGTGCAAACCAAGTGGGCGGTGACGTAAACTTTGAATTAAGTTACGGCACTTTTGACGAATGGTTTAAAGGGGTTCTTTGTTCACCTGATTGGGCGGGTACACCTGAAGAAATCAAAGGTGGTGTAGATCGCCATTCCTTTACATTAATTCGTAAGTTTGAAGACTTAAGTCCAAGTCAGAAACCTTACTATATTTATCGCGGGTGTGAGTTTACTCAGCTTCAACTTACAATCACTGCTAACGCTATGATTACGGGCACACTTACAGTGTTCGGTCAGTCACAGGAATTAGCAAGTGACTTAAGTGCGTTAGGTACACCAACATTCCCAGCCGCTACGACAACCAAACCGCTTGACACCTTTACGGGTTCACTTGAGGAAGGTGGTGATTCCTTGGCGGTTGTTACAGAAGTGACGCTAACCCTACAGAACACGGTAGCGGCTCGCTTTGTAGTTGGTTCTAAAAACTCAATCGCACCGTCAATTGGACGTTCAAACCTAACAGGTAACATGACAGCGTTCTTTGAAGATAGTACGTTAGTTGAAAAGTTCATTAATGAGGAGGAAAGCTCGCTCGTTCTTAACTTGTTCGACGTTGATGGTAATCAGCAAACGTACAATATCCCGCGTATTGTTTACACAGGCGGTCAACCTGATGTAACTGGTGAAGGTCCGATTACGCTATCTATGCCATTCCAAGCTCTACTGGATGCGGCTTCAACGGAAACCAACATTGTAATACAACGTACACCTAATACACCATAAGGAATAAAACAATGCAAGAATTTTTTACCCGTCAGCTTGCTAACGAAGGCAAAGAACTTCCTTTATATCTACCGTCCGGTGAGAAAAGCGAACACAAGATTCGCGTTCTCGGGGTAGACAGTGACAAGTTTAAAAGTAAAGAAGCTGAGTCTAAAAAGATAGCTGCTGAGCTAGCTGCTTTGGACGACAATGAAGAAAGACGAGTTGCGATTGAAGATTTGCAACTTAAGCTGATAGCTACTTTGGTTATTGGTTGGACTTTTGACCAAGAATGTACGGAAGAAAATGTGGTCAATTTCCTACGTGAAGCTCCGCAAATAGCTGACGCGATTAACAGATTTGCGGGGAACAGAAAAGCTTTTTTCAGCTAAAGGCTAAGCAGATCTACAAGTGGTGGGAGGAAGAAATTAAACTTTCCCTTCCACCAAAAGGCTCTAAAACGCCATTACGAGAACATTTATTGCAGGTAAAAAAGCAGACAGGTAAAACGCCTCAAATGCTTAAGGATCAACCGAAGCTAGACCCCGAATGGAAATACTTGGTTGACTGGTACGTGGAAGTCCGAGGGACAGAACCTCTTACATTTACCGAGATAAAGAACTGGTCTGATTTAGCTTGCGTCAACTTGGCTCACTGGGAAGTGAACATAATAAAAACTTTAGATAGAATTTACTGGAAACAGGTGTACGACAATGGCTGAAGATATAGCGCGTTTAAGTATTAGAGTTAATAGCTTGGAAGCTAGCTTAGCCGAAAAACGTCTTAAGGGTTTAGGCGACCAAGGTGTAAAAACGGAAAAAGCTACGAATGGTTTAATAAGCACCTTCGTTCGCTTTGCTGGCCCTGCTGCCGCTGCTGCTGCTGCTGTGGGTGGTTTAAGCAAGGTTATTAATGTTACCCGTGAATTTGACGTTCTCAACGCACAGCTGATTACAGCGACAGGTAGCGCGGAAGGTGCTGCCGTTGCTTTTGAAGCAATACAAGATTTTGCAACACAAACTCCATACGACCTTCAACAAGCGACAGAAGGCTTCACCAAACTTGTTAACTTAGGTTTAACCCCTAGCCAACGCGCTATGGTGAGTTATGGCGATACAGCATCCGCAATGGGTAAAGACCTTAACCAAATGGTTGAAGCTGTTGCAGATGCTGCAACGGGTGAGTTCGAGCGTCTTAAAGAATTCGGTATTCGTTCTAGTAGACAGGGCGATCAAGTTAAGTTCACGTTCAAGGGCGTGACCGAAACTGTTAAAATGAACGCTGCTGATATTGAAGAGTACCTTATTAAGTTAGGTGAAAATAACTTTGCTGGTGCAATGGCTGAGCGCATGAAAACGCTCGACGGTGCAATATCTAACCTCGGTGATAGCTGGGATGCAATGTTCCTTACTATCTCGAACACAGGTATTGGTGACACCATTGAGAGCGGGGTTCGGTTGGCCACAGATGCTATTCAGGAAATAACAGACCTTATTGAGAGCGGCCAGTTAGGTGCTTACTTCGATGCTTGGACTACACAGTTTGAGTCTATGGGTGAGGGTGTAGCAGACGCACTTAGTTTTATTACAGACTTGTGGTCACAAGTACCGGACGAATGGAAGCAATATGGAAGTGAGGCTATTGATAGTATTATTGACGTGTTCAAGTACCTTCCGCTTAATATTAAAACGTATGTTAAGTTAATTGGCGTTGAGCTAAGTTCAATAGCGCAATATGGGAAAATATACGGCGAATATGCGGTAGAATACTTTATTGCAGCTTTCGACAAACTTGTTGCTAAATCTAAAGCGTATGGTAAAGCTATTGGGGAAGCGATTGACCCGTTCGGTGACGGTGCTTTTGACTTAGATGCTGAGTTAGCACGTATAGACCAGAAATTTAAGGATAGCACTGAGGGTAGACTTAAAGCTGCGAAAGCTGCTGCTGACGAGCAGACACAGCAAAGACGTGACGCACTTACTGAACTATTTAAAGAGCGTGACGCGGTTATTAAAACAACCGAAGAAAAGATTAACGCGGCTGACAAATTACGCGAAACTTACGAAAAGGAGCGTGAAGCCCGTCGTAACGCTGAGGGTGACAAAACAGCGGGATTTAAGTCTGGCGGTAGTGGTGAAGGTGAGGAAGAACCCGTAGCGGTTAACAAGGACTTGGACAGTGTTATTAAGTCATTGCGTACTGAAGAGGAAGCTATCCAGGAAAGCTACGATAGACGCTTACAAATTATACTGGACAACACCGAAGAGGGAAGTAAGCAGCAACAAGAGCTTAAGCAGCGCTTGGACGAAAAGTTTGCGGAAGAAGCTCTTGGTGAGTTTGGTGAAAGCGATAGCTTTGAAGACGAGCTTGAGCGTATTAACGAAGAATGGGAAGCACGTAGAGAGCTTATTCTAAATAATACGCAGCTCACCGAAGAGCAGCGTACAGAACTTGAAGAAAAGCTTACCAAAGAGCGTAATGAGCGCGTCAAGGCGTTAGAAGACGCTAAGATGCAAAATACGCTAGGTGCTACTTCAGATTTATTTGGTAGTCTTGCTGGTTTAGCCAAGACATTCGGTGACGAACAAAGCGACACATACAAAGCTATGTTTGCAGTAAGTAAAGCTTTCTCAATTGCAGAATCAATAATGGCAATCCAGACGGGTATTGCGAACGCTGCTGCCTTACCATTCCCCGCTAACATACCCGCAATCGGAAGCGTAATTACAGCGACAGCAGGCGTCTTAAGCACCATACAGAGTACGAACTTTAGTGGTGCATATGACCAAGGCGGACAAATACCAGCGGGCTCTGTGGGCTTGGTTGGTGAGTTTGGTCCGGAGCTTGTTAGCGGACCCGCACAGATTATGGGTCGCAAACAAACAATGGATGCTATACGTGGTCAAGACGCGGCCAATGACGGTGGGACAAAGACTGTATACGAGAAGACAGACCTTAACTTAACTGTTCAGGGGCTGTACGAATCACCTGAGCAACTAATACTCGCTAACAGGGATCTTATTGTTAGAGTTGTATCTGATGCGAAGCGTAGAATGGGAGAATCATTTTAATGGCCACATTACCTGAGCAATTTCATATAGCGGAAGTAGAGCTTATTGACCGTCAAGCTTATGTTGGTAGCAGAACTCGCTCGCTAATACCGCTACAACGCAAGCTAACGGGCCAAGCTTACGACTTTAGGGTACGGTCAACCCTAATGGACGCTATGGAGTTTAAACCCGTTATAGCGCGTTTAAGCGCGATACAGCGTAGTAACGACACGATACAAGTGTCGTTACCTATTTACAGTGAAAGTGAATCAGGTAACAAGTTCACTTCAGAAGCAGCTACAACGGGTCAATACAAAGTTAATCTAGGTTCAACAGATAAAATTGGGATAGGTGACTTTTTCACTTTTATGGGGCACAATAAAGCGTACCAAGTGACGGATATTGTTGGAAATGAAATTGAATTTGCCCCGAACTTAGTTGCAAACGTAACAAATTCAGAAGTTTTAATTTTTAACGGCATGAAATTCAGCTTTTATTTACAGGGCAGACCTCAACGATATTCAATTGCAGGCGGGGACAACCTAATGGAAATCGAACTAGAACTTGTAGAACGCTGGATATGAAAAATTACACACCTGAAATAAAGCAAGCAATCGCAGACGGTATGCCCATCGTCTCTTTGCTTGCTTTTAACCTTGTGCAAGGCACGACACGCCTTACCAGTGCAGCGCACGATATTATATACAACCATAACACTTATCTTGCAAGCGGTTTGCTACTAGACATCCCGTCTAAAACGGATAGCAGACAATTAGAAATTGACAGTTTCACCATAGAAATTTCCGCTGCTGACCCAACAATGTTAGCATTCTTTAGTAACGCGAACCAAATGAACCGCAAGGTGACAGTTAAAGAAGTAATTCTTGACGACGAACATAAAGTAATTGGCGAGCTAGTTTCTAAGAGCTTCATCATTACTTCTTGGTCTGATTCGGACGGTAATAAGGATGCTTCCATATCTGTTGAGCTTACAAACTGGATAAGCTATCTGAAAACAATACGTGGCATACGTACCACACAAAACAGCTTCGCTCGTTTTTACCCAAATACGACAAGCTTCATTAATGCGAAAGACTTAGAATTAGATAAAGTATGGGGCGGTGAGTAATGGGATTCCTTAGTAAGATAGCAAAGCCTTTTACATCCTTATTAGGGGTAATAGTAAAGCCGATAAGTAAGCTTCTTAAGAGCTGGATGCAGCCCGACATGCCTAAAAAGCAGGGCTTAAAACTTCAGCGTATTGGGAGTAACAAGTCCATACCCGTTGTATACGGCACGCGCATCGTCGGTGGCATAGTAGTAGACAAAAATGTCGTAGACGGTGCCCTTAAGTTCGACATACTAGGTATACCAATTAATCTTAAAAATGGAAATAAGAACGGCATTCTTAGCTATTTGGTTGTATTCTGCCACGGTGAGGTGGATGCGATTGAAGAATTCTACTTCAACGATATACCTAGTACGGACAAACGTTACGCGAAAGATAACGGTGAAAAGTGGTTTGCTATAGATTACAGGCTAGGTGGCGAAGACAATAATGTGGCCATGGAAGGTAAAGACCTGTTCAACAAGTTTAACGTAGATACCAGTAAATACGAAGGCTTGTGCTGTGCAATTATTAGTTTTGAGCAGGATAAGAACCAAAGTGTTTGGCGGGGTGAACCTGAAATTACTGCTCGTATTCGTGGTAAGCGTTGTTACGACTGGCGTACAGACACAGTGGGCTATTCGGAAAACCCTGCTGTTCATATGGTTGATTATGCCAAAAGCGAAATCTACTCCGTAGGTCTTAAAGACGAAGATATCAATTACGAGTATTTTACCCAAGTCGCTAACCTTTGTGATACGGAGAAAGACGGCAATACTGTGACCACAAGTCGCGGGTATTTTGACGAAGAAACTAAACAATGGGTTGAGCTTGGCACTGTTACAACTGTTGAGAAGTTTAAGCTGTTTACCAACAATACCATCATAGACACGGACGAAGAGGTTTTTGCTAACCTTAAGGAAATGGCAGAGTCGTTCCGTGGGTATTTTCCTGAGCCTGACGGTCGCTTGGCAATTGCAAGTGAGGACGTTGCACAGCCTGTATTCCACTTTAATAGGAATAACACGGTTACTAATATAACACGTACTCAGCCCGATACTTCCGATTTTTATAACAGGGTAATAGTGCGCTTTCCTAACAAGCTCAATAAGTACGAATTCGATGAGGTGTTTTACCCCGCTGATGACGACCCGTTATACCAAGAATGGCTTGAAGCTGACAACTTCCTTAAGCTGGAACATACAATTACCGTTGAGCATTGTGTATATACTGCTGAAGCGTTACAGCTTGCTGAAGTAGCGGTAAAAGCTAGCCGCAACGGTGAGCAAATTCAGTTTTCAGGTACGTTGGAAGCGGCTGAGCTTGACGTAGGGGATGTATTTAGCATCGAGGACGAAATACGCGGATGGGTTGCGCGCGAGTACAGAATTTCAAAGGTTGGTTATCGCGAAGACGGCTTAATAGATATTACGGGTATACTTCATAACAATACAATTTACCCATGGCAAAGTAAAACGTATCAGGAGCGCATTGGTGGAACTTATTTAGGCGATCCTACCAACATAGACGCGCCCGAAAACCTTGTCTTTAAACCTGACCCAACTTTAGCTAATACGGGTACGCTCACATGGAATCACGAAGCTGATGCTTTTGTGCGTGGTTTCCGTGTGCTTATTACTAGCGGTGATGATACAGTTCTAGACGCTAATACGCTGTCAGCTAGCTTTGTAATCCCACTATTAGACGCTGGAAATTACATTGTTAGCGTTTTCGCTAAGAGTACGCTTAACACGTTGTCACCTCCTGCTGTATACGACATGTACTTAGACGCTCCGGTTATACCTAGCGACATTATTTTAACCCCGAGCAACTGGTCAATTGAGGCTGAGCCCACATTTAACAGCGGGTTTATCCCTTTGGGTACACAGTTTGAATTCGACATTGCTTTAGCTAGCAACACTGAACACACACCACAGGCTCGTGCTAGGGGCACAAACTACACAGCGACAGGATTATTGCCTGACACCGACTATCGCTTGTACGCTCGTACTGTTAACGCATACGGTGAGTCTGGCTGGTTTGCTAAGGTTACTAAAACAACCCAAGAGTCTGGCCTGCTAGACCCGTTCCTAGACCCTGTAAAGGAGCGTATCGACAACGCGCAAGACGCTATTGATAATTTAGGTGTGGTCACTAGCGACTTATTAGCTCAAGATGTTGTGTTAAGTGAAAAAATTGACAATATTGAGCTAGATGCGGATGAAATTAAACTTAATGTTGATCGTATAGAAACTGATCTAGATGATTTTACCTTCCGTGTTAACATGAACGACTATGACGCTGAACAAAGCGAGCTTGAGCTTCTTACTGCTTTGGCGCAAACCACAGCAAGCCGTGAGGTTCTAAGGCAGCGTGTTGAAGAGGATAGACGTTTAATAGATGCGGCTGTTGAAGTAGATCCTAGTAATGGTGTTGTTACTGTACGCGCCTACAAGTACGCGGATGAATTGTTTAACCAAGCTCAGTTACAGGTAGACGGTGCAAATGCACGTATAACTGCTAATGTTGAAAGCATTGGTCTACTTGATGACGAACTTAAAGTATTGAGCGCAGAACTAGCACTTGTGCCTGGGCAAATTAACGCAATAGCGACAAGCATTGTTTCCGAATCCATTGCAGCACTAGAGCCTGCTTACTCGTTTAACTTTTTTGATAACGCTCAGGGTTGGGTTGCAGTTAACGGAACACTAACCGCAACACCTAATCAAATATCTTTGCTTACAGGGGATATTGAAAATACATCTTTAAATTATGAAGCAAGCGATAACAACGCTTTCAGAATTACAATAGAGCGTACTGGTGGTACAGGTTGGAAGGGTGACGCTATTATTACCCGTTCAGATAATACAACCGAAACTTTTGCGGGTATTATTGAGGACATACCCCAAGGCGGAGAAATTGTCCGAACTGTTGATTTTAGAGGTATTAGTCGATACAACGGTACTATAACAGGTGTTCGTATAGTTCTTGGTGAAACGACCGATGACACATTCACAGTTAAATCTATTGTAATAGGTAAACCCGACGCAGCAACACTAGAGCTTGAAAATATGACTGCTCGTGTTACTAAAGCTGAGTTAGATATTAACGCTAACAGTGCATCTATAAGTCAAAAGGTAAACGTTACTGATTATGACGCTAACACTGTAACATTTAGTAATGTTGAAACTACTGTAAACGGCCTAGACAGCATTATAGATTTGAAAGCTACGCGGAACGAAATAATCAGTAACGGTACTGTGGCCAAAGCGAATCAAGCTGGTGTTGAAATTAACGCACTAGATGGAAGAGTGACCACATTAGCGTCTACCGTTACGCAGAACCAACAAGATAACGAAGCTGAGTTTACGGCTGTTAAGAGCGAAATAGACACAATAGAAGGTACAGTTACAAGCAGGACTTTTGATTTGCTTACGGAGTGGGACGAGCGTGAAGAAACGGACTTCAGTACCTTGTTTGGCGAAATTGATTTTACCAGTGAAAAGGCTAAAGAGTTACTTCGCGATGCTAACTTTGCGGATGCGATATTCCAGCTTAAAACCGATGTGTCTCCACAAGGTGCGTTGGCGCAAAGTATAACTGAGCTGGAAGCTGTTGTTATACGCAACGGACAAAGCATTGTTTCTAATGCCCAGCAGATTATACAAGTCAAAAGTGATATTGAAGGTAACACGGCAGCAATAAGCCAAACCGCTTTAGACGTTAGCAAGCTTGAAGGGGAACTTGCTGCTTCAGTTACAAGGCTGGACAAAGTTGAGCTTGACGCAGAAGATAACGCGCAAGCGGTGTCCAGTGTTACCGCTAAAGTGGATAATGCAAATACAGGTTTAAGCGCCGCTTTCACGTTAGCTCAGCAAGCCAAGAGTCAGTCTGATGGTAACAGTAGTTCCATAACAACAATTGAAAACGATGTTAGCAGTTTAAGCGGGGACGTTACTGCTGCAAGTCAACTGGCGCAAAGCGCTAAGACTGAAGCAAGTGGTAATACTTCAGCTTTAAATAGTTTAACTAACAGGGTTACAAATACTGAACAAGGTGTCACAGCGGCTAACAGCTTAGCGCAAAGCGCCAAAAATGAAGCGAGCGGTAATACATCAGCTGTAAACGAATTACAAGCGAAAGTAGACAATCCCTCAACGGGTTTGAGCGCGACTGCAACCATAGCACAGCAAGCGAAGACAAACTCAAATAATAACCACACAGCAATCACTAACATACAAAGTGAAATTAACGACCCTGATACAGGTCTAAGCGCGACCGCAACACTTGCGCAGCAAGCTAAGAGCGAAGCAAGTGGTAACACTTCTTCTGTTAACCAGTTAACCGCTAAGGTCAATAATAGCACGACAGGTTTAAGTGCAACTAACACGCTCGCTCAGCAAGCTAAAAACCAAGCTAACGGTAACACTAGCTCAATAAGCTCGCTTACTTCACGTGTTGAAGATAATGAACAGTTCGCAAGCGCACAGTTAACACTTAACGCACAATATAACTCTGAACTTGATGAGCTGATAGGACGTGCGTTCTTGGGTGTAGATAGTAACGGTCGCGTTACGGGCATTAGTATTAATGGGGGCCCTGCTACATCGACAATTGACCTCTTAGCTAGCAAGGTTCGCTTTATTAATCCTGATAATGGACAAGTGGGCTTACAATGGAGCAATACTCTAAAAGAGCTAACATTCGACGGTCACTTAAACGGTGCTAGCGGTACGTTTACAGGCAACCTAACAGCCGCAGGAGGTACTTTCACAGGGACGCTTCTTGCTGCGGGCGGCACGTTTACAGGTGAGCTACGCGCCGCTAAGGGGACATTTGAGGGTGATTTGCAAGGTAATACAATAACGGGAGCTTCAATTGCAGGAGGTAGAGTTGCAACCACTCATTCAGCTAGCGAATCCCGTGCTATTCTGGAAGACGACGGAACTTATATGCTATGGATTGGTGAAGGGGCTAAGAATGATGCTAACGGTACTTTTTGGATTAAAAAGGATGGTACGGGCTATATAAAAGGTAGTTTCTTTGAAGGGGGCATTATTGAAAGTAAGTCAGCGACAGGGGTAAACTCTGCTTCTGTTAGCCATAAAAGTGCAGGAAAAAACGTTAATATTACTGTCGGGTCTTCAGGAAGCGCTTTTGCCAGCACAACTAATGCGCCATCAAGTCCTTTGGGAATATCTTATTATACAATAAACTACACAGTGAAACGAGGGAATACGGTACTAGAAAGCGGTAAAATTAATGTTACACGGGATGTAGTTTATGAGGAAAATGAGTTCTTAACTACAGATTACTATGCCTTTAGTTCGTCCTTAATCGACACCGATACTAATAGTGCGACTTATCCCTACACTATTGAAATAGGTACTTTAAACTTATCAAATAGAAATCAGAAATGCTCTATAAATACTTTTGAAAATATACTGGGTAATTAATTAATTATGAAGAAAATGCTTATTGTGGCCACAACACTATTAACTATGGGTTGTCAAAGTACGGGTATGCAATCCAGCATACCCGTTGTCGAGGAATTCAACCGTGAAGGTCAGCAACTAGAACTTTATGTGCATACGTACAAAAATGAATACAAGCTTAACAAGGCCGTTCCAAACCCTGCAAAGGGTTTAAACGGTCAAGCTGTCTATTCACATCAAGATAACCGCTGTGACCTACACGTTAAAAAGTCTAGTGAGCTTAAGCTTGACGACGACTATGCTAAAAACTTAGGGCATGAGCTTATGCACTGTCTTTATGGCGATTATCACCAGCACTTTTAATTGGATTACCTAATAAATAAGAACTTGTCTATCTTTTACCCGTTGTCGTAAACTTAGTAAGTTCATTAAACCGGAGCTAAGTTATGGCACAATTTTGGAAAGCGTCAAGCGTAACTGTCAATAACGGGAGCAAAATTGTCACCGTTAATACAGGCGACGACGTTGCAAATATAATTACGAATTCGATGTTGCAAATTAGCAATTTCCAATACGTAGAAGTAAAAACTGTTAACACTGTTAACCAGACAATCGAGTTGTTCTTTGATTGGGACAAAGGTAACGTAAGCGCTCAGCCTGCTATTGCAGCACCTAACAGGGCAGCAATTAAAGAAGCTGTTGAGGAATTGCGTGCTTTACGACAGACTTATGAAGGCCTTGCTAGTGACGTAAGTGTTGCAGCTACCGCAGACAGCGTACCCCGTCGCGATAGTAATGGCCGTATTAAAGCTTCTGCTGGTGTAGATCCTAATGATGTTGTAATACAAAGCCAAATAGGAACTGCTGCGAATCATGGGGTAATCACATCTCCTAAAGACACCACAGACGGTAGGGTTATACTTTCTAATGAAACGAACGGGTATTTTGGGTTGGGAGGTAGGAACGGCATCATTTGGAACGATTATGATGATTATGAAATACCCTGTGGGTTTTATAGTGTCCCAGCCAGAGCCAGTGGGACGTTCCCCTCCCCTACCGATACCGCCGGACAAATACTTGTGTTTAAAAGATTCGGTGGTTCTAGTGCGCAAATTGCGCAAATATTTGTCCCAGATAACAATCAAGAAATATATTGGCGTAATGCTTACGGTGGTGGCTGGCAAACTTGGAAAACTTTTTACCACAGCGGCAATTCCGTTAACCCTTTAGATCATGGTATAAGTAGAATAGTTAGTGGGGTTCTATACCCAGTAGATGATTTAGATTCAGCAAGCTGCCCAACGGGCTTTTACACTGTTACTAACAATATCCCGCAAAATGGTACTAGACCAGCAGGGCTAGGTATCTACGGTTATATAGAAGTTATTCGTTATGATAACGGAGCTATTAAACAGGAGTATACTGATGTATCGGGGCGTAAAGCATTTCGTGTTATAAAAAATGGTGTCTCAGAAAACTGGCAGCTTTACTACCACAGCGGCAACACTAACTTCAATGAGTTTGGTGGGATTGCGACAGACGACCTTATAATGAAAGGTTTTGCGGCATCTAGTAATGTAATCGTGATGTATGCACCTTTAAATTCAAAAGTATCTCCTACTTCTATCTCAGTAGAGGGTACTTTTAGATTGCCTTCTTTTACGGGCAACTTGGCTACAGGCATCTCTGGAACAGATATGGTACTCCAAAGCACTAAAAGCACCAATAAATGGTTAGTGATAGATATTACAGGTTTATCAGGGTTAAGTGTGGGAACTCCTGTAGAGCTTAGATCTGAATCAGCTACCTCCAAAATTACAGTAAACTTCTAAGGAAGCATAACAATGTTAAAATTTATAAACGAAAATGACTTCTTAAAAGAAGGAATTACATTTGAGCAGATTGCTTTAGGTGTGGTCAAATGGCAATACCCCGAAGGTGAAAAAATGCATAACGGCATCATTTTTGAGGGTTTTAAACGTACAGCTCAAGTCCAAAGCGGAACTGAGCAAGTACAAGTCGGGGAACAGGATGTAAACTTGGGTACTGACAAAAATCCTAAATTTGAAACCGTACCAGTATTTGAAGACCTACCGAAAATGGAAACGGTAGAGATTGACATTTGGGAAAAACTTTTAGAGTTGGACGAGAAAAGCTTAATTAGTGTTAAGTGGATGAAAAAAGAAGACCATGACGCTATTGCACAGGAAGAGCAACGTGCAAGCTTTAAAAGTGAACGTCAGTACAAACTGGATAGAGCTGTTGTAACCACAACTAACGGTTTTAAGTTTGATGCAGACGAACGAAGTATTACCCGCATGTCTAATGCCATTAGTGCAGCTGAGCGTGCAGGTCGTACTGACGTTCGTTGGTCGCTTGCTGATACCGCTACGGGGGTAATGACAGATATTACGCTTCAGGACTTGCAGGAAGCGCACACATTAGCTGTTGAAAACATGGAAAGTATTTGGGAAGTGTAACTAGCTAAAAGGGGCTTAATGCCCCTTTTTGCAATCTCTTTCGTAAGTACCCTTGTAATCAGGCCAACCGTATTCCCCGTTGGATTCTTTAAACGTATCCACCATATCGCAATAATAAGCTAACTCAGCTTCAAAATCCCTTTCTGTTTCCATGCTAAATAAGACTGTCATGCACATAATAAGAGCCATAGCTATAATAAGAACTCTATTAGGGTGCTTGTCGCCGCTTCTGCGATTGTAACAATGAGCCATAATTTCACCTAAGTAGTGTGGTTAATTTTAATACAAGTATATAGGTTAATTTTACACTTTAAAAGGTTGTGCAAACAGCACATGCAGCGCGTTTTAACCTAAAGTATAGCACTTATACGGGCTACGCTGTAAAAAGCGCACAGCGTAGCGTACAATTAGCGCTACGCGGTTTCAGCACGCTGTAAAATGCTTGGTTTGCTTGGGCGCTTGAAAAATGCGTGCGTATCGTCGTCCTTAGCGTGTTCAAATGTAGCTGTGAACTCAACGGTATCACCTTTTTCTGCATCGTAGATTTTTGTTGGCAGCGTACCCCATACAGTTGATTTATTTTCAAGTTCAACAAGCATTTTGGTTGTTATTCCGCTGTCGTAATAGCTAAACGACTGACCGTGTACGTCTTTTGTCATTATTAGTGTACCCTTAACTGTAACACGTCCTTCCGGTGCTGTACCCTTAAGCTCTTTAAGCTTGGCAAGTTCAGCTTCCCTAGCGGCTTTACGTGCAGCGGCCCGTTCTTGCTCGTAAGTGTGGATTAGGTCAGAAAGCGACTTCTGGTTGGTTTTAATGTAGGCGTAACGGCTTTCACCATCGTCCCAAATCCGACCACGTTCAACAACACCATAGTCGCCAATGCAAGCGCTAAGTTCTTCAATTTCTTTAGTGGTAGATTTAAGACGCACACTATACGCAAATCTACGGGAATTAGCAGTACGAACACGCCCTGTCATTAGCTCAAGTTGCTCGTAGAACTCTTCGCTGAATGGTAAATATGCACCACCTTGGTAAGTTGTGTCTTCCCAAAAGTAACCATCGCAAGGTGCGTGAAGCCTGCCGTAGCAATCAATTGTAGGCTCTTTACCGTTGTTAGCGGTTGCAGCTTTCTCAGCTACTCGAGCGCGTAGCTTTGCGTAGTTTTCGTTCGCTTGAACAACGTGAGCGCGGATAACTTGTACTAATGTGGTCATAAAATACCCCTACGGAATGTGTCTTGTTAATGTAGGGGTATTATTAAGAATGGTTGGAAGTATGTCAACAAGTTTTTGCAATTATTTTAAATTGGGTATCCAATATCCTTAAGTATGCGGTTCGTTTCCTCAACGTACCAAGCGTAGTCAAGGTCTTTCGGAAGAGCTCCGTCCATTTCCATTAATGGTATAGCACCATCACTCTTAGGAACCTTTTTACCATTTTTAGCATATATCATTCGCTGTAACGTACCCTCAGGCTGAATTGCGTAGTACCATCGTACAGCTTTACCGAGATACTCGTAATGCACTGGTGTCCAGCGTGCTTGCCCGTAAGCAATACGCAACGACACAGCCATCCGGTCATAGGGTTCGTTATTGTCAATCCAGCTTTGCTTTATCCATGTGCCACCCTCGTACTTAACCCATCCGGTCTTAAGTAATTGCGCTTCCATGTCTTCAAGCTTTACTTTACCCTCAGGGCCTGGATCTACGTATTTAACCGACACAGCGCCGCCCGTAACGTTACGTATGCTTATAAAATCCATTATGTTGGTACAGTTACGAATATACGTTTCAATGGGTGTACCATGCTCAAGGAACTCAGCGACTGCTTTGGTGCAGATGGTTGTAGCTGCGTTCTTACGCAAGCCTGGATCACTGTATGCCCCTTTACCCTTAACGCCACCATCCTGCTTAACAGCAAAATAGTTGTTCACGTCTCTACTGCACAGCGCTCGGTAGTAACTAGCCTCCAGCTCGAAGTTAGTTTGCTTTTGCCATGCGTCAAGTATTGCATCCCGTGTTGCTGTTTTAGAACGGGGACATTTAATAACAATACCATCCGTATTAGCACTAATAACCTGTATACCGTTAAGCTCAAATGTCTCTATCATCATAAGCAAGGCAAGCTGGCCTGTGATGGTTGTTTGTATTAGTAGGTCTGGCGAGTAGAATATAGACCACTTGGAACCAAGCTTACCAAACGTCCCGTTAATAACGATTTTAAGGCTGTCCGCTGTACGCTTGCTGTCCTTCGCTAGCTGCTCGTATTCAGCTTTCTTAGTTGGATCCGTTTCCGCCTTAGCTTTGTCACCATATTCCTTAGCGGCATTTTTAGCAGCTAGACGTCGCTGTACAATACTTCTAAATACGTGTAAGAAGGCGGGCCCTAAATGTTGCGGATAAAGGTTGTTATTAAGAATAATGAACGGGTAGTATGAGGTTACATCGTGGTCACTTAACTGGTATAGGTCGTCGCTAAAGTGGCTCGTTTTCTTTTCTGTACTGTGCAGACCACCGATACCCATCGTGTAAGTGGATTCGTT